>JACXXQ010000048.1_pt1 | contig 90516 bp, 109 predicted proteins | sample 8621361 | NCBI WGS metagenome assembly JACXXQ01 (sample SAMN15503820, study PRJNA645414) | gut metagenome | isolation source: feces | host: Bos taurus | place: USA | collected 2016 | reverse complement strand
GAAAGAAAGAAGACTGCAACAAAATGAGCTAAAAAGCTCATTTTGTTACAGCCCCTTCTTTCCCGACTGTTATCATAAAGTCAACGAGGCGGCTTATGACGTCGTCACGGTGTATGTGAAAAAAATAATTTGTTCATCCATTATATTTGTCATTTATTTCTTTAGAAAGAGGGTAACAGCATGGGCTATCAATTAAATGCAGATGCATTGAACACGGTCTTTGCCAAATGGTCGGATACGTATGATATTTACGCTCCGAAACTGTTTGCAGGTACAGGGCGGTCTTCGATGCAGGATATCGTACGCTATGGCAAGATCACCAAGCCGGAAGAAATCGTTTGGGACAAACGATCCGACTACTCGGCAAAAGACGTTTTGCTGCCGGTTTGCCAGACCTTGTTCTATTTCAACGAAAATACCGTCACCGAAGCCGAAGCTCCGGAAAAAGGCGCCATCATCTTGCTGCGCAGCTGCGATTTGCACGCCATCAAGCGCTTCGATTACATGTATCTCCAGAATGGTCCCGAAGACTATTACTACAAACGCGTCCGCGACCGCGTCAAATTCGTTCTCATGGGCTGCAGCCAGGAATTTGAAAACTGCTTCTGCGTTTCCATGGGCACCAATACCAGTGATAACTACGATGTCGCCTTGAATTTCAAAGACGGCCAGTATTTCCTCGATGTCAAAGATGACGTCCTGGGAAAAGCCGTTACAGAAGCCAGGGCTCCGGAAGCCGACGTCGTCCCCGACCATGTGACCGAAAACAAACTGCAGGTACATATTCCGGAAAACCTCTCGTCGGCCATCGCCAAATCCCACGTCTGGGATGAATACGACAAGCGCTGCATCAAATGCGGCCGCTGCACCCTGGCTTGTCCGACCTGCACCTGCTGGTCCATGCAGGACGTATTCTTCACGGAAGACCATAAAGCCGGCGAACGCCGCCGCGTGCAGACATCCTGTATGTTCGACGATTATACCCTGGTAGCCGGCGGCCTTTGCTTCCGCAAGAAGGCTGGCGAACGGATGCGCTTCAAAGTGCTCCATAAAACGCTGGAATTTAAACAGCGCTCCGGTTTCCAGATGTGCGTGGGCTGCGGCCGTTGTGATGCCATCTGTCCGGAATACATTTCGCTCAGCCATTGCATCAATGTCAAATTGCCGGAAGGCATGAAGGAGGTCACCGAGAATGAATAACGAATACTTACCGTTCCGTTCGGAAATCTTAGAAGTCATTAAACATGCCGATGTGGAATATACTTTCCGGATGGCCTATGACCGTGGCAAAGAACATCCGGTCAAACCGGGCCAGTTCTTTGAAATCTCTATCCCGAAATACGGCGAAGCTCCCATTTCTGTCAGCGGCATTACCGACCATTCCCTGGATTTCACCATCCGTAAAGTCGGCAGCCTGACCGATGAAATCTTTGAAAACTATGTCGGCGGCCACTTCTTCATGCGCGGGCCTTATGGCAATGGCTTCGACGTCAACATGTTCAAAGGCAAGGAAATCGTCCTGGTCACCGGTGGTTCCGGCTTATCTCCGGTACACGGCGTCATCGACTACTTCGCCGACCACATGGACGAATGTAAGAGCCTGACTGTCATTTCCGGCTTCAAATCGCCGGCGGACATCCTCTTCAAAGAAGACCTCAAACGCTGGATTGCCGACGGCATGAACTTCATCTGCACGGTCGACAAGGCTCCGGAAGAAGGAAATTATGACGGCCATGTCGGCTTGGTCACCCAGTACATCCCGGAACTGCCCCTCAAAGACTTCGACAACGCCATCGCCGTCGTCGTCGGTCCGCCGATGATGATCAAATTCTCCATCCAGGAATTGATCAAACTCGGTTTCGATGAAGAAAAGATCTGGCTCTCTGAATCGCGCAAAATGTGCTGCGGCCTCGGCAAATGTGGTCACTGCCGTATTGGCAAAGTCTACGTCTGCCAGGACGGGCCGGTATTCAAATACACCGAACTTCGTACCTTAATCGACTAGGAGGCTGATACATTATGGAAATGAATTGCGGCAAGTTAAAAAAATACGCTTTCCGAGTAACGAAAAATCGCAATATGGCTTCCGCCCGTGTCCGTGTACCCGGTGGGTCCCTGAATGCCAAGGTCCTGGGCCAGGTCCAGCATATTGCAGAAACATATGGCAATGGCGAAATCCATCTGACCATCCGTCAGGGCTTTGAAATCATGGGGATTCCCTTTGAAAAAGTAGAAGAAGTAAAAAAGGCCCTGCAGCCGATTATTGATGAACTCGATATCAATCAGAGCGAAAAAGGCGCTGGTTTTGAAGCTTCGGGCACACGAAATGTCATGGCCTGCGTCGGCAACCGCGTCTGCCCCTTCGGCAACTACGATACGACGGCCCTGGCTAAACGGATTGAAAAGGCTATTTTCCCGAATGACCTGCACGTCAAAGTAGCCCTGACCGGCTGTCCTAACGACTGCGACAAGATCCGCATGCACGACTTTGGCGTCATGGGCATGACGGAACCCCAGTTCGACCCCAGCCGCTGCGTCAGCTGCGGCATGTGCGTCCGCAAGTGCAAACAGCTTTCGGTAGAAGCCTTGCAGATGAAGAACTTCCGCCCGGTCCGCAACGTCGAAAAATGCATCGGCTGCGGCGTCTGTGTCTGGGCCTGCCCGAACCGTGCCTGGACGCGAAGCAAGGAACAGTATTTCCGCATCACCCTCTTGGGCCGTACGGGTAAAAAGAACCCGCGTATGGGCGTCGATTTCATTAAATGGGCCGATGAAGACAGCGTCGTAAAGATTATCTCCAACGTCTATGCTTTTGCCAAGAAATATATTGACCCGACCGCTCCTGGCGGCAAGGAACATATCGGCTATATGGTAGACCGTACGGGTCCGGAAGAATTTATCAAGTTCATCCTCCAAGACGTCCACCTGCCGAAGAAGGCGGAAATCTATCGTCCTCTCAACTGGTCCGGTATCCGCTACGTCGGCTTGAAATCGGAACCGTTCTACGTCGGCAAAGACGTAAACCCGGCCGATTTGGATGTATTCCAGAAGCCGTTGCCGCTGAAATAGGGAGGAGCCTATGTACAACGACGAATACGCAGCTTCTGCAGCCGGTGCGGCCGCCAAGGTCGGCCTGCTGAAGAAGAACCCCTTAGGCTATTTCCTCATGTCGGCTTTAGCCGGCGCCTACATCGGCTTCGGTATCCTCCTGTCCTTTACCGTCAGCGGTACCCTCGGTGCTATTCCTATGACGAAGATCGCCATGGGCCTGTCCTTTGGCATCGCCTTGAGTCTGGTCGTCATCGCCGGGGCAGAACTGTTCACGGGCAATGCCTTCGTCCTCTACAACGGCTGGCGTTCGAAGACGGTCACTTTGACGGACGTCGTCCGCCTGTGGGTCGTCTGCTACCTGGGCAACTGGTTCGGCGCCATCGTCTTGTCCCTGATTTTCTACGGTGCTGCCGGCACGGCTGGCGGCACCGGTCAGGCCCTGGCCAATGCCGCTGCCATGAAGATGAGCCTGCCGCCGCTGGTACTCTTCCTCAAAGGCATCCTCTGTAACGTCCTGGTCTGCCTGGCCGTCTGGTGCGGCTTCCGCTGCAAATCGGACAGCGGCAAACTGATCATGGTCTTCTGGTGCCTCTACGCCTTCTTTACCTGTGGCTTTGAACACAGCGTAGCCAACATGACCGTCCTGACCCTGGGCCTGCTGAATCCCGCCGGCACGGCCGTCAGCGTCGGCGGTTATCTCTACAACCTGGCCTTTGTCACCTTGGGCAACATCGTCGGTGCCATCCTCTTCTTGTCCATTCCCTACGGCATTGCAGCGAAGAAGATTGGTGATTAGTGGCTCGTGAGTGATTAGTGGCTCGTGGCTGGTGGTTAGTCGCTCGTGGCTCTCCTTATAGGAGAGCTGTCAGCGGAGCTGACTGAGAGGTTGCTCTTTCTTTATAGTAGTCCGTGAGTTGTAGGGGCACACGTGGGACGCCCGTCAGGAATGATAGGACATATCCCGGAGCAGGCTCACCACGTGCGAGTCCCTACAGAAAAAAGGACCTGTCGCAAATGCGACAGGTCCTTTTTCAATACAGCGTCACGCGCTGCTGGTCTATTTCGATGAGGCCATCGGCCTTCATATGGCTCAGTTCCCGGGCTACGGCGGTCCGGTCGGCACAGAGGTAATCGGCCAGCTGGGTCCGGGTCATGGGGATGGTGAAGGTCGGGCTGCCAGCCTGTTCGGACTGGAAGGAGAAGTACGTCAGCAATTTCTTGCGCAGCGTTTTTTTGGAAATGACTTCGAGCTTTTCCAGGAGCTGGGCATTCTTATCGGCCATGAGGCGGAGCATGTTTTCAATGAGCTGAAAATGGAAGGGGCAGGCATTGGTACAGACATGCAGGACCTTGTGGAAGGGCAGGACCAGGAATTTCGTGTTCTTTACTGCCTGGAAGGTCACGATGGATTGAAGTACCGTACCACAGACAAAGGTTTCTCCAAAGAGACCGCCGCTGCGGATGACGGCCAGGACGGCCTTGTCGCCCCAGCGGTCTTCGTGGATCATGTGGATTTCTCCGCTGAGGACGATGCCGATGTAGCGCACTTCATCCTGAGCCAGGACCAGAAATTCGCCTTTGCGGACGGTCCGGACCCGCGCACCCAGGCAGGTGAGCATGGCCATGCGCTTGTCGGGGCTGATGCCGGTAAAGAAGGGGAGGTCATCGGGCAGGATGGGTAAAGAATCAGTCATGCGAAAGACCTCCTAGTAACGGCGATAGAGACCGATGACTTTGCCCAGGATTTGGCAATCTCGGGTGTAAATCGGTTCATATTCGTCATTTTCCGGCTGCAGGCGGATCGTATCGGCTTCGTGGAAATAGCGTTTGACCGTTGCTTCCTCGCCGATGAGGGCGACGATGATTTCGCCGTTTTCTGCCGTTTCCTGGCGGCGGACGATGAGCTGGTCCCCTTCGAGGATACCGGCGTTCTTCATGCTGTCCCCTTGGACGACGAGCATGAAGCAGTCGTCATTGCCGATGAAGTCCGCCGGGAAGGGATAGACGTCTTCGACACACTCTTCAGCAAAAATCGGCGCACCCGCCCGGACCTGGCCGACCAGGGGCAGGGGAACGACTTTCTTGGAACGCCACGAGCCTTCATCGAGGAGTTCGATGGTCCGGTTCTTGGCCGGGTCGCGGCGGATATAGCCCAGGTCTTCCAGGCGGTGGAGATAACCGTGGACCGTTGACGTCGAGCTCAGGCCGACTTCTTTGCAGATTTCCCGTACCGACGGGGGATAGCCGAATTTATGGACACACGTGCGGATATATTCCAGGATTTGTTTTTGACGGGTCGTCAGCATTTTTTCATTATTAATCATATATAATCACTCCAGTCTGGGAAAGTTATAGCAATTCCAGTATAAGCTACCCTTATTATAGCGAAATTTATAAAAAAAATCAAACGTTTGTTCAAAATATCTTGACAAGAACAACCGTTCGACGGTATAATAAAACCGTCGACGAACGGTTGTTCTAAGAAATTTCGTTCTAAGAACGTTCGTTTTAAAGTCAGGAGTGATTGCCATGAAATATGTCGTATTGGCCGTGCTGGCCCTCTTTATGTGTACACAGATTGGCTGGAGTTACCAGCCTTCGCAGGAATACCTTTCTGTTGCCGTCGAACCGGGGCAGACGGTCTGGCAGCTGGCCTCGGTCGCAGCCGGTGATGATATGGACGTGCGCCAGGTCGTCAATGAGATTTTAGAAGACAACGGCCTGACCGGGACCAGTGACATCCGTCCGGGCCAAATACTGCGCCTGCCCATCGCACCGGGCCGGGCCGAACAGGTGCGGACGGCGTTAGCACGGCAGCTGGTGGATCAATGAGAATCTTCGGTAATCTTTAAGATCGGGTTGTCGATGAGGCGGTCCGCTTCGTCGATGTAGCGGCGGACAATGGCCTGCGACTTATGACGGGTCTGGCGCATGATCTGCCGTTCTTCGACGTGATGCTGGGCCGCCGACGTGGCAAAGCCATGGCGCAGGCTGTGGGCGCCGTAATCATCCGGATTCATACCCATCAGCCCGGCGTAGTGTTTGACGATGAGGGCGATTGATTTATCGGAAATCCGAGTTTTCCGAACATGATGCCCCTTCGTCAATCCCCGAAAAACCGGCCCCGTCGTAATCCCACTGATATCAAGCCATTTCTGCAAGGCCGTGACGGCACAGTATTCTTTATCCTTGACCATGGGAATAGCAATCATCTGGCCCTGGTCGAACTGGTCTGTCTTCGATTTGCGCAGCGTAATGAGCAGGCCCAGGCGGGTGAACTTCAAGTCTTCCACGTCGATACCGGCCAGTTCCGACCGGCGCAGGGCCCCGTAGAAGCCGACCAGGAGAATGGCCTTGTCGCGGACCTGCTGGATTTCGTCGCCTTCGAGATAAGTCAGCATTTCCTTGATGTCGTCGAAGAGAATCGGTGCCTTGCCGTGCTGGATGGTCCCTTTCATGCGCTTGATGCCCCGCAGGGCGTTCTTGACGATGGGGTAGCGGCAGGGATTTTCTTTAAGACCGGCAGCGTCGAAATTTTCCGTCAGCGCGCTGATGCGCCGGGCAATGGTATTGGCCTTGGCATTGTCGGCCAGGTCGTTGATGTAATTGACGATGGTCTCTGGTTCAGCCGGGAACGACGACAGCTGGTGATAGCTGCACCAGTCACAGAAATCGTTCCAGTCCGAGCGGTAGGCGTCGACGGTATTGGCGGCCCGTGCCGTGTACAGGCTCTGGCGGGCTTTATTGGATAACTTATCATTTTGAGCAATGGCTTCACTGCGGCCGATGAAAAAATTCGGCGCATCTGTCAAGTTAGACAACAGAAAACCTCCTTTTCAGGCGCTTTACAAGAACAACTTGTAGATACGCCTTTTTTTGGTATACAATAGAATCAAATAGGGAAAGAAGGGGAGTTGTTATGGCAATCCGCAATGGTCCTTTATGGGACAAAGTGCTGAAAATCGCAGTCTGTCTGGGCCTGTTCCTGGCTTTTTGGGGTGTCCAGTGGGTCATCCCCGATTTCTATCAGGAACTGTTCCGGCTCAGCCTGGCTGGCGACGTGGACGGCCTTATCGATTATATTTCATCCTTTGGCATCTATGCGGCCCTCATCAGTATCTTCATGATCACCGTCACGGATATGACCGGCCTGCCGTCGATTCCCTTCCTGACGGTCAATGGGGCCATTTTCGGACTCGTGCCGGGCCTTATCATTTCCTGGGTTGGCGAAGTCCTGGGGACGGAACTGAGCTTCGTTATCTTGCGGACCGTCTTACGCCGCCAGGCCATCCACGTCATTTCCCGCCATCACCTTAGGAACCAGCTCGACCGGTACAGCCGCTTCCGGACGCTGGCCGCAGCCCGGTCCATCCCATATATCCCCAACGTACCGTTTACAGCTATCGCTGCCGTCAGCCATCTCAGCCAGAAAGACCATTTTCTGGCAACAGCTGCCGGCAAGGTACCGCGGGTCGTCATCGAAGTCCTCTTGGGCCATGACCTCATCCATATCAGCCAGCACAGCGGCCGCCTGGCTTTCTGGGTCGTCCTGACGGTCCTGATCTGTTACTTCTGGCACCGCCATCAGCAGGCTTAGCGGCCGAAGAGGACCATGATGATGCCGCCTAAGGTCGGCATGGCGACGATAGCCTCTTTAAGCAAGGGTTTCGGCGCTAAGTGCGTGAATTTTGCTCCGACATAGGCACGAAAATCATAATAAAAAATTCCCCCTAATATATGATATAATTTGTATTATACCATATATTAAGGGAAAGAAAGGACCATATCTATGAATATTACTGTTTATCTCGGTTCCCGTTGTGGGAACCAACCTTGTTATGCTGATTATGCCTATGCGTTAGGGGCCTGGATTGCCCACCATGGTCATACGCTCGTTTACGGCGGCAGCCGGACCGGGCTCATGGGAAAACTAGCTGACGGGGCTTTGCAGGCCGGGGGGCAGGTCATCGGCGTGGAACCGCAGTTCTTTATGGATGAGGAATTACAGCATGAAGGCTTGACAAAACTGATTGTGACGCCAGATATGACGTCGCGCAAGCAACAGATGATGGACTTAGGCGATATTTTTCTAGCCTTTCCCGGCGGCATCGGGACGCTGGAAGAAATCAGCCAGGTCATGAGCCAGGTAAAACTGCACCAGTTGGAAGGGCGCTTTGCCTTTCTCGACTTCAATGGCTATTATCAGCCCATGAAAGCCTTGATCCAGCAGATGAGCGCCGAAGGATTCGTCGATAAGGCCTGGGCTGATGCCGTGCCTTTCGTATCATCCTTTGCGGAGCTCACAGCCTTTGTCCTCGGCCGCGATTTGCCAAAACCGGGCGAAACGTGGCGCCATTTCAAGAACCATATGTACCGCATCCTCGATTTAGCGGATGACGCCGAAACGGGTGAGACCTACGTCGTCTATAAGACCTTGTATGGCGAATACCGCGATTTCATCCGCCCTCTGGACATGTTCCTCAGCGAAGTGGATCATGAGAAGTATCCCGACGTCCCACAAAAATGGCGCTTTGAAAAAACGGCGGGCCTTTGTTCCTGGAATCCGGCTATTTCCAGTCAATATCTGAAAAAGTGAATGTTAATAGATGATGACCGGTGTATTTTTGTCGACGTTTTTATAGATTTTCGCGGCACTGGCCGGCGGCAGGTTCAAACAACCATGAGAGCCGTTCGATTTGTAAATCTGGCCACCGAACGAGGAACGCCACGGTGCGTCATGAAGGCCGACATTGCAGTTGAAAGGCATCCAGTATTTGACTTTTGAGTCGTAGCCTTGACCGCTCAGGGTGGCATTTTGTGTCTTATAAGTCAGGCCGTAAATGCCCTTGGGCGTACCGTGCTTACGTGTCGGATTGCCCGAGACGAGATAGCTTTGGAGAAGGCACTGGCCGTCTTTATAGAGCCATAGCTGCTGGTCCTTCAGACTAACTTCGATGTACGTCGTACCCCAGTCTTGATGGCCGTGGACCGCAGCCGTCTGGGCGTAGACTGGTTCGCAGACCGTGCTCTGCTTCTGGGCCAGGAGGTCTAGCAGGTGGGCCGTTTCCTTTTCTTGGTCGATGCGCCAGCCGTAATCACCTTCGCTGATCGTGATGTCCTGACCGCCGGAAGTGTGGAAAGTCCGCGGCGTATAGGCCGTATCGTATTTGTCGGCCAGTTCTTTGACGAAGGCCCAAACCTGCTGCGGGTCAAAGGTGACCTGGCCGTTAGCATCGGCTCTGAGCCAGGAGACGATGCTAACGGCCGCCGTCGAGGGTCTCGCTCCGATCGCCGAACTGATAGGTAATGGCGATGCCGGCATAGTCTTTCTGGGCTTCTTCCAGCGGCGTCAAAGAAACGGGTGCAGCTTCCTTCGACACCAGGAACTTTTCGGCCTGGCCGCCTGAGAGGGCAAAGACACCGCTGCCGACCAGAAGTCCAAGACAGACAGTCCCGAGAATTAGAAAATAGTGCTTTCGCTCCATGAAAAATCATTCCTTCAAGTACACTTTAAGATAAATCTTTTCTCAATGTATCACAAATTGTAAAGGAATGCAAGGAAAGCAGCCAATATCTGAAGAAGTGAATCACAGGCGCTGGATCGCGTCAAGGGCCAGTGGCGACCGTTCACATTCATCGGCCATCATGGTCAGCTGGTAGCATAAAGGGCTGCCTTTCATCATCCGCTTTTTTCAATCCATCCAGCTCTTCGACGACAACCAAAGGAATGACGACGTGATTGTCTTCAAAACACTGCATGGCATACGGCGCCTGAATGAGCACATTCGTATCGAGTACATAAGTCTTTGCCATAGAAAATCCCACCTTTACGCTATTTTCTTCAGCATATCAGCTGAATATATATAGCCTGTAAAGAGGGGGCAAATTCTATTGCAATTCTTCTGCTGCCGGGTCGACGCCGAACCATTTTTGATAGAGCTTAGTATATGTCCCGTCAGCTTTCAGCTCTGCCAGGGCTTGGTTGATGGCCTTCAATTCATCATCATGACCTTTGTCGATGGCCATCGCTGACCCAGCCAGTTTTTTCGGTTCACCGACGACTTTCAGGTTATTCATGCCGCCTTTGGAAACGTAGTACAAGGCAACAGCTTTGTCGATAGCGACGGCATCACTGCCTCCATTCTGCAGTTCTTGCAGGCATTGGTAATTGCCATCGAATTGCTTGAGGACGGCCCCTTGTTTTTCCGCAAAGTCTGCCGGTTTAGAGCCGGCCTGGACGGCTACGGTTTTGTCAGTGATGTCGTCCCAACCATGAATGGTCGTATTGTCTTTCTGCACGACGATGACCGAGCCGCCGATATAGTAAGGGGCCGTGAAGTCGACTTGTTTTTTCCGTTCTTCCGTTGCCGACATAGCTGAGGCGATCATATCAATTTGGCCGCTTTTCAAGGCTGGGATCAAGGCATCGAAGCCCATGGCCTTGATTTCGACTTTGCGACCCAATTTTTCCCCGATGGCGTTGGCTAAGTCTATATCAAAGCCAGTATACGTATCATTTTCTGCCATTTCAAAAGGCGGGAATGACGGTTCTGTCCCGACAATAAGCGGTTTGTTTGTTTTTGTCGGCGTTTTATCCGGTTGTGTACCGCATCCTGCTAAGACACTCATCGCCGTCAAGGCAGCCATTCCTGCAAGTATCCATTTCTCGTTCATGTTCATTCCCCCTCATGAAATGATATAAAGTTTTAAAATTCAAATGTTAAGAAAGATTATACATTAAAATGCGTATTTGTCAATGCTTTTCAGAATTATTATTCAAAGCATAACGGGTATTTCGAACAAAATAGATGGACCAGTAGGTCATTGTGTCTTTTTTACGTTATCTCCGTAGATTGTCTTCCAATCGTTTTTCATGGAAATCGTATTCCAACCATTTTCGGCAGATGTTTTTTTATCTCGTTCAGTCCGTTCAGGACGACCGTATTCGCGTTGCGTGTCGTCGCAGAGAACGTTGAATACTTCAGCTTTATAAGGGTTATCCTTTAACGTATACCGGAACATGGAATAATCGCCGCTGCTATTTCCGAAGGCTAAGACCGGCTGAATCCCGATTTCACGGACAATGGATGACACTTTATTCATCTTTTCATTGACCCGGTCTAATCCCCCGTACTGAATCGTATCTTCCTGTGTCATTTGATACGAACCGCCGTTAGTTTGACCTTGATGGCTAGCAACGATTTGTGGATCCGACCCGATAATCTGATTCGGAGCGATAGGCAGGACATCATGGACGAGTGCACGGACGAGAGGGCGGTCAGATGCCGAAACGATATAGCAGGTGAAATCATTGGCTTCTAAATACGAAATTACTTCTACCATGGGTAAATAAAAAGCTTCGCCATAAGTCAAATTCGTCAAGCCAATAACCGGTTTTTTCATGAATCCCTGCGCGTAAGTATCCAGCGATTCCGGAGTCATGCCGGCCAGTCCGGCGTATAAGTTATGATATAGATTCTTTTCAATTTCCGGAGGAACTGGTTTTCGTTGAGAAATGGCATCCCAATAGGCTTGAGCGAATTTTTTATCTTCCTCAGATACTTTGCAGTTCGGGTCATGAAGAACACGGTCGGCATAGAAGACACCATCCGTATACGACGGAGTCCGCTCTCCTAAAAGTGTTCCATCCATATCGAAGACCGCCAGGCGGTGTTTTACGGGGATGAAGTCAGGATTTTTAGGATTTGTTACCTTTTGGACATATGCTACCAGTTTCTTCTTGGCAGGTGAATCATTGTTCCAATACTGAAAGTTTCCAGCTTGATCGACATGAATGGCTGCTAACTCAGCCCGTCTGGCACCTTCAATGGTTCCTGTCATCCCAAATCCCGCCAACATAGCCGTAATGGCCAATATAGATGCAAATTTTTTTCCGTTCAAGATGATCACCTCAACATAATAAATTTTGTATCTATTATAACATGTAAATTTCGCCTAAATAAATAGGACAGATAGGAGAAAAACTGGCATCTCGTACGTGATAATACATATTGGAAAGAAAGATTGGAAAGAAAGAGCAGGAATTAATCGTTGCTGTGTAGAATATCTTCATAAAAGCTGTCTGTCGGGCAGCTCGTGCGAAGTAATGGTGTAATCTGAGAGGTGATAGCATGTCTCTGGAAAATCAGAAATTAGCTTGTGTGCAAGCTTTTTTAGAAGATCGGGCTTCTGAACGGCTCATGACACGTTTTTTGGCTGAAGCAGGGGAAGATTACGCCTGGTTCCGGCATCTGGCACAGCATATGTTCCGCAGCCACCTTTCGCCAGAAGAACAACGGGAGCTGCTGAAAACGGCTAAGGCAGATACGCAAGGAGACCCCGAGAAACGCCAAGCGGCTCACGATGCCCGTCTGTTGCTGCTGAAATCGGGAATGTGTCTTTCCATCCATGAATCATGGTATTTGCATAAGGTAAAGCAAATGCCCTTAGAAAAAGCCTTTCGCCAAACCATGACGCGTATCGTCGTAGGCTTTGGCCAGCTCATGTCAGAACCGGACATTCCCAACGATTTTGAAATGCAGCTCTGGTATCGGATACAAGGGTAGATATGAAAAGCTATTGCAATTTCTCGGCTTTTTCGTTATGATGATACATATGTGTAATTTTTACCTTAGCATTTATTTACAACAGGAGGAAATGGGATGGGTTTTATTAAGGAATTTAAAGAATTTGCCATGCGAGGCAATGTACTGGACATGGCAGTCGGCGTTGTTGTCGGCGGTGCTTTTGGGAAAATCGTTACGTCTTTAGTCAATAACATCATTATGCCGCCTTTCGGCGTTCTTCTCGGGGGCATCGACTTTTCTGACTTCTTTATCCCTTTGAGCACAGAACATGTTGAATCGTTAGCCGAAGCGAAAGCAGCGGGGATTCCTGTTATCGCTTACGGGGCTTTCCTCAATACGATATTAGAATTCCTGATCATCGCTTTTGCTATCTTTATCGTCATCAAACAGCTGAACCGTTTCCTTCCGAAACCAGAACCGGCTCCGGAACCGCGGCTTTGCCCGTTCTGCCGTCAGCCCATTGCTGATGACGCTACGCGCTGCCCTCATTGCACCAGCGAATTGCCGGCAACTGTTTCGGAAAAATAACATAATCAATGGGGGAATGGTAGATGACGGACAAACAAAGCATTGCGTTAAAAATCAACGATTGGTTAAACGATTGTGTAGCCGAAAGCGGCGCCTTCTTTTTGAATACCGTAGAAGCTGGCCGACCAAAATCGCGTCCCATCAGTTTCCACATGCTGAGAGATGGGGTTAATTATTTTGGTGTCGGTGCCATGAAAGAAGTCTATCGCCAAATGCAGGAAAACCCATATGTAGAGATTTGCGGACTCATGGGAAAGGGGAAACTCTTTTTCCGTTATTATGGGAAAGCTGTTTTTGAAAAAGGCGATGAACTGTCCCAAGAAGCGCTGGCACAGCCTGGCTATCCAGTCATGAAAAAAATTTATACCCCTGAAAGTGGCAACCGTTTTGCCGTTTTTCATTTAGAAGAAGCAACCGCTGAAAAACGGGCAATGATGTCCGTATTAGAAACATGGAAATTATAAATAGCTAAAACTATCTCAGAAAGGAAGTGTTTTTATGGCAACACATGCATTGTGGACTCTCTTACAGCAACTAAAATCTGATTACGAATGGGTAGAACTTAGCCATCGCCTGAACAATGACAGTCCGTATTGGTCTGGCATGCCCGAAGGTTCCGTCGAAATCGGGAAAGTCGTCTTTGATTGGGGAAATCCCATGCTGGAATGTTTGATCCAGACCTTCAAATTTCCCGGCCAATTCGGCACGCATATTGATTTCCCCGGCCATTTTGCCAAAGGGACCGCACTGTCTGAACGCTTCGGCGTACAGTACATGGCATATCCCTTGGTCGTCATCGATGTCAGTGAAAAAGTAGCCCGTGACGTCCATTACGCCGTTACCGTTGACGACATCAAAGCCTATGAAGCGGCTTATGGAGCCATTCCGGAAGGCGCCTTTGTCGCACTGCGAACGGACTGGTCGAAGAACTGGCCGGATAACGATAAGCTCTGCGGCTTTGATGAAGAAGGTAATGAAAATGCCCCGGGCTGGTCGTTAGATGCCTTGAAATACATCTACGAAGTCCGTCATGCCGCTGCTAACGGCCATGAAACCTTTGATACCGACGCATCTGCCGTCGCAGCTGAAGCAGGAGACCTCATCTGTGAACGCTACGTCCTCAGCCAGGGCCACGTCCAGATCGAACTCTTGGATAACCTCGACAAAGTAGCCCCTGCCGGTGCCATTCTCCTGGCAGCTTGGCCCAACATCGAAGGCGCCACCGGACTTCCGGTCCGCGTCGTAGCCATTACACCCAAATAAAATAAAGACAGGGGTATTCCCAATGCGATGACGCATGGAATGTCCCTGTCTTTTTATGCGGGGTTATACTTTATTTGGATTTCAAGACCCTGATTTCTGCTTTCAGTTCTTGAATTTCTGCTTTTAACATTTCAATGTCATTATTGTTCTGGTTATCTACAGTATGATTAGCACTGGGACCTACTCGGAATGTAACACCGATATTTCCTGCAGCCTTGCGGTCATTGCCGAAAGTACTAGAAGTACCGAGAGAGAACATAACATCACGGTTTGCGTGGTAGAAGCCACCCAGAGCGACAGCTTGTTTTCCATCATAAGTACCAGCCGCTGCGCTAATCTGGAATCTGGATCCTGTGCCATCATAATCGATAGGATGGAGACCAGCGAGGGCAGCAGATAATGCACCGACGCTATCTACTTCCTGGTCGAGATTGCGGACATGCGTATTAAGGGATGTAATCGAATCAGCGTTTTGTTGAATTGCCGTAGCATTCCGCTGAATAGCGTTACTATTTTCATTGATAGCTGTCGTATTTTGTTGAATAGCCGACGAATTTTTCTGAATCGAAGCCGTATTCGCATTGACTCCCTGTGTTTCCGCCGCCGATGAAGAAAACTTGTATAAAAGTATATAAAAAGATATGTAAATATTTTCAGTTGCATGCTCGATAATCGGCATATTCACGCTAGGCAGTTTAAAAGCATATGGCCCTATATTAACGTATTTTTTATTACTACCGATAATTTAACGTTATCGGTAGTAATAATATATGCAGTGCTACCCCATGCTATGCGTGTTCATTAATTAGCTATAATAAGCCTATTATCACGAATATAATCTTGAATCTTTATCTATCTTTTCTTATGCATCTACACAGTAAGTCCACTACGATGGCGGAAGGTATGGCGGATAGATTAAAAACGATTGTAGCCTGCAATCCTGTAGCGGAATTATAAAAAGACCAAGTATCACAAGACAACATTGGTATATATTTACAATATATAGGTACGAGCTAGTATGCTATACGGATACAAAGAAAACCAGCTGAATGTAGATATTCAGCTGGTTTTCTTTTCCGTTTCAGATGTAACTAAAAATATTACTTTTATGGCTCTCTTTATTTGATTTTCAGATATTTGCTGATGTGCTATAGCTAAAAAGGACAGCTCATTTCGAGTTGTCCTTTTTGAGTTTATCCTTGATTTCGTTGGCTTTTTGCTGTCTGTCTGCAAAATATCGCTGTTCCGCTGCTTTTCTGGCTGCTTTAGCGTCATCTAAATTATCAAAAAATCCTAAATGAATCTGTTTCCTGCCGATATTTATGTAAGCCCGATATCGGCCATTTCTAAAGACAGATACCCCGGGCACTCCGGTGCTATTGTTTCTGTTAATTCCCCGTCCGAATCCTGCGTATTTAATGGCTACGTGCTCTTGATGCACTTTAGCCATTAATTTACGTCCGTCTTCAAGCGCCAGGCTGTCTCCTTCTTTCCGCTTGCACCCACAGGAAAGGGATTTTCCTTGGAGCAAATTATAAACGTAAATCATTTTTTCTTTCCCGCAAATGCAGCGGCACCGCACGTAATTATGTTTTGTTATGTCGGGTGGCGCGATGACGGTCCAGTAGCCAAAATGAGAGCCGGGTTTTATATCATCCTTCTTCATAATCCTAAATTTTCCACGAGTACCAGGCGCTGACCAGCTGTCAGTGCCTCGATTTTTTCTGACAGCCGTTTACGGTCGTCGTCAGATCCAACGGCTGCATCCAGCACGTCAAGATGCAGGCCACGGATTTTGCGGCGGTCGATGACCGCACCGGCCAATACTTCGCCCATGATTCCCAGCTCTGTTTCCGTTAGAGTCGGAAGGCTATCCATGTCCAGGTCCAACATAATCTGATACCGTTCCACGATTTCGCCTAGACGGCGGGAAAAACCGCTTGTGCGGCGGCTATCACCTTTTGTTTCTTCTGCAAGCAGCTCAAGCGGTTCGCTCATATAAATTGTTCTTTTCATAGTTTTTCCTCCTTATTTAAAAGGCGGCCATTTCTGACCGCCTAACTAATTTTTACCATTCTCTGATTTCATCTTTGTATTCTTCTACCCAGGTTCCTGCAAAAATTGCACCTAGGTTGCCGAAGTCCAGTTCATCCCAGTACGTATCGTGGGATTCGCAGTAGTCGTTGATGATGTCTGTTACGTCTTCAGCGATGTTTTCAAAGAGGACATCATCATCGTCTTCATAATCATCGATTTCTTGTAAAGCGGCCAGTCTGTGACTCCCCGTAACCAAGCCGAGGTTGCTGTAAAGAATCGGTGCTCCTTGCCAGCCGTTTTCCATGATTGATTTTTTGATTTCTTCGACTTTTTCTGCATCTACGTCGTTGACCAACGGTAAGCTTTTGATTTCTTCGTAAGTTGCCATAATATTTTCCTCCTTGCGGACTTCCCTATCGGGTGCCGACTCAAGATTTATTTTGGAAGGTCTTGTTTTCCCTTTCCTTGATTATATTATAGCATATATACGTAGAAAGTCAACTATTTTATACGTATAAAATAGAGAAGTTAAAAAAAAAAGTAGACCCGCCGATTTCTCGACGGGTTTGCTCTTTAGTTACCAATTTTTGTCGGCCGCGATTACATCGCGAAGTTTGCGTTTAGCCGTGCTGTCTGCCAGGCCAGCTACCGAAAATTGTAACGTTCCGAGCAGCTGGGTCCGGTTTCCGTCGTGGATGTGGAAAAGTCCACTCCCGTCTTTCCCGGTGCAATAGTAGTCGCCGAACTCAACCTGAGCTTCCCAATAATTATTGTCTTTCGTATACTGCAATTTTTTCATGTTACCGTCTCCTTTCAACTTTCCCTTTGGGCTTCTTGCCCTCTTTCTGATCATATTGTAACATATTTTAACATGTTGTCAACTGTATTTATTAAGTTATTTTATTTTTTTCTGATTTCTATTGTGTAGCCGTACTGGCTAACAATGTCATCTAACTCAATATACTTGATTGTCGCGTTACGGGTCTTCGCATTGAAGGTCTGTTGCTTTAGACCCTGCTCTCTGCAAAGTTCTGTTTCCGACTTGCCGATTTCCACAAGCCACTTTTTCCACATCACCTTAAATTCTTCTTTCGTCATTCTATGCACTCCCTTTCTGTTATCTATAGTATATATAACTATTTTTAAAAGTCAATAACTTTTAAAAATTTTTAAATAACTCTATTTTTACTGTTGACAAGTACTTAAACTCGTGGTATTGTGTAGACAACAAAGGAAATGCAGTTAAAGAAAGGAAAAAACACTATGACAATGATTAAATACGAGAATGCAAAAGCAAGACTGGAAAACGCAAAAGTAAAACTGGAAAAAGCGCAAAGGAGATTACAGAGAAAAATGGATCAGTTGGCAAAGTTGGAACTTTATAAAGTCAACGGAACTCTTCCTAAGAAATATCAGGCTCCAGAATTCAAGGGGCAAGCCGAACGGTGGTTACAAATTGATATTCAATTTGCAACCGATGAAGTCAAAGAAGCGAACAAGAAGGTTTCGGAAGCCACTGAAAAGGTTAAAGAATTAACCGAAAAAGTGGAACAGTTGAAAGTGAAAAACGAAGACCTCAAAGCCGTTCCAGAGGTTCTCGTAAAACTTCAAAATGAATTGGAAAATAGTTGGAACAAAACAGCTTTTTACCGGCGTGACCTGTACAAAAGTGAATGCAAGGAAATGGGCTACAAAGCCTTTGTGAAAAAATACGGGTATCATGCTTACGAAGAGAAAGACTTGACGGATAAGCAAATAAAATCGAAAAATAAGGTCGCCGCACAAGGTTACATAATCGATCTTGTTGGCCGGGTGAAGAAAAAGGTCGGTATCATTACCGACTACAGTGGAATCCGGTTAGATAGCACCGGAAAGGCCCTAAACGGCATGATAAAGGGAACGAATGGGACCGCCTATGTTGAAACAATAATTGCCGGTGGGTGGAATATACAGCGATTACATTTAAGAACCATTGTAAAATGAAATGCCAGGCGGGGCTTCTGGCTCCGCCTGGCTACACTGACCGCACGGTAACAGTCGTTTTTTAACCAGATTCTGCAATAAGGACGGCTCGTAATGAGTCGCCCTTATTTTTTATCTATTTTTTCGCACAAAAAAAGACCGGCAGCGCGATGCTGTCGGTCTTGATAGAAAGTAGCTATATCACCATTGTTTGATGGTGTAAGAGACGGAAGCGGCGTCAACGCCTCTCCCTGATCTCGTGTAGACCATGCCTTCCCAGCGCCCGGCTTGGTAGCCGGCACCGAGATAGGTCTTGCCGTCCGCTGACAGCAGGCCGGTTTTGATTTTGTGATTGTTGCGGAGATTAATCTTGTAGACATCGACCGTTTGTTTGTCTGTGTTCGGTGTGACGACGGTCCGGTCGGTTTGCGCTAGTGCGGGTGCCGGTAGTCTGGCGTCTCCCGCTTTGATGGATTTCGCAGTTTCCGCGGCCGCGGCTTCTACGGTCGGCGCTTCAACGGTATAGGTGACGATTGGCTGCGTGTCGCCATCGTGGATCCGCTCGATTTCCCTCGTGATTTCTCGAGACGTGCCAGAATCAACGTCTAACGCCTTCTTCATTTTCTCAGAATTGGTCGAATCCTCATATTTCACGGTCAGTGGCTCTGTAACGCGTTTTTCTTCTTTGTGCATGTAAACTGTCACAGCAATAGTGAAAAGTGCGACAGCCAGGCACACAGAAAGCCAAAATTTCCAGTTATCACGGAAAAATTGGAGGACGACCTCTTTTCGGCTCATTGTACTGTCCCCTTAGTACCAAACATCTAAATCGACGTTGATACCGGCGATGTTACCTGCATCGGAGTATTGCCAGACCGGGATGTTAAGTTCCGGGTTCTCGACCTTGAGGTAGTTGACTGACGCCGTGTTTGCGACCCACAGCGGTACGTACCCGGGGATGCTGCCGAGCTCAAAATTGTCGTTGAACATGGAATAGTACGAGTAGATGCCGACATACACGCCCGCCGCGTTCATGGTGTTGACCCAGCTCATGACGGTTGCAGTCAACTGCGCAGGGCTCAGAGCGAGCTGGCACGGTGCTTCGACGTCGAGCCAGATACCGGCTTCGAGCGATACGCCGTCAAGGTACTCATGCATCGTGTCTAAGAGCCATTCAGCTTCTTGCGCGGCTTCGGCTTCCGTCGTCGCCAGCGAATAGAAATAGATACCGAGTTTCATCTCGGCTGCTTTCGCGCCATTGATGTTGTCCACGAAGTAGTCGTCTAGCTCCTGCTGGCCATCTCTGCGCGTACGTCCGATACGGACGATGCAGAATTCTTTCCCGGCGTCTGCTGCGGCCTGGAAATCAAAGCCCGCCTGACAATAGCTTACATCGATACCTTCTATCATTTTGCATTACCTCCTCTGTCTACGATACGGGATACGACCGGCGGAAGTCCCGCCGGCGTATTGAATTTAGAGTCTGTGTGATATTTCGTCCAACATGCGCCGGCCAGGGCGACGACCCCGGCCAGCCCGGTCACGACGACGCTGATGCCGCTCCAGCAGCTGGAGAGCTCGAAGTGCATGCCGTACAGCGCGTTGGCCCAGTACCCAACCAGCCAGCTCACCATGACAGCGACTAAGAATAGCATCATGATGCAGCTGAGGATGATGATGAGTGGCAGCCAGTTCTGCTGTCCCCAGCGGCCGAGCCGGATGATTTTTTCTTTCATGGCTCCTCCTATACATGTTGTAATACGGATGTCAGCACGGAGGCAAAAATCCCAACCACTGTGACACTCGTGCCAAGTGTCCAGCAGATGTCGTGTTTCAAGTCGTCGATGCGATGATGCGCGGACTTCCCGCTTTCGATGGCCATCACAACGTCACGGTTGAGATTTGTCAGCTGCTGCTCGATTCTATCCAAGCGAGTCATTAATTCATTGTCATTCATAAAAGCCTCCTTTATTAGTTACTAAGTTATTGTTGTGATAGGCGGTGGCCTTGCAGTCTTAGTCATATGGTATCCTTCCATTGAGGTAATTTTTATTCAAAGGACGGCAAGGTTGTCGTATTTGTCACAGCCTCGGATTCTACATCACCGCCAACGTCAACAGTATAAATAACATCTGTCTCTTTGTCGGTCCGGGTCCACGGGCAAAATGCATAGGTCTTGCCTGCAATTCCATTAAATACCCCTGGGATTTTAACCTTGACCTGTTTTTTCCAGTCTGCATCTACAAAAGAGGCCGTCGCAGAACCCAATGTTGCAGATGCATCGCGGGTTGAAACAGAGAAGCGGAAGCGCGTAACACCTTCCGGTAGCGTAAACTGGAAGTCTTTTCCGGCGCTCCAGTCTTCGCAAATGTAATAAGTCTCAGAACTGACAGTCGTCAAGGTCTTGCTGATAAGAACAGCCGCGGCTGGTTTTATTGCATCATAGGAAGGAATTCCAGATACATTAGCAGTCAATAAATTAATCTTATCCCCAACATCAATATATAACGTAATCGTTGTAGCCTGGCTTGACGTAACGGACGCCCGAAAAGCATACGTTTTTCCGGCAATACATTCCGCAATAATGCCGTCCGAAGCCACATCATGCCAAAATACTTTTCTTGTAAGCGTCCCATCGCGATTTCTAAGCTCAAGATAAGTGTCGTCGGATATGGTGACGTCTGTCGATGTGACCGCAGTGATGCGGAATTTCGTAGCCCCATCAGGAACCGTGAATGTTTCATCATTATCCAGTGAAATAGTTGTATTACAAAAACAGGGTTTAGTATAAACAACGGTCTGTATTGGTAGCGTCCCCGGACTGTCCGTCGAATTAGAAGAAGTGCCTTCTTTTTCCTTTCGGAAACGGTACGTCTTCGTTGATGCGTCATAATATAAAATCATACCGTCATCCATCCCTGTTTCATCTAAATTATGAGAACCGATGTATCGGCTGTCATGGATACGGTTATCGTTCGCATCCAATTTAGTAGTAAGAGTTTCTTCAAATGCTGTTTTCGTTACATAGTCATCATGCGTGTGATTGACATCCGCCTTCTTATCCAGCAATGTATTTACCTGCGCTTTCGTATATGTCGTATTATCCGCAGCCGTTCCTTCGTTGCTCGTAAAGAGCTGATTGACTTCTGCTTTGGTATAGACATTCGTTATATCAGCTTTCTCTGCCAGTAATGTATCAATATCTGCTTTTGTATAAACTCCTTGGTATGGCTGACTGTAATCTAAAATAATCGGAGCTGGATTATCTGACAGGCCAAAATACCCCTTTTCCGGCGGACGAAGTCGATAGGTTTCTACATTGTCCACCTTTATCGTCCATTTCCCGGATTCATTCGTCTTAATCGGAACACTTGTTCCTCCGGAATAGAAAGAAAACACATCCCCCCCATTTTTCATATTTGTCGAAATATTTTCCAATACAATTTGGGAAGGCATTTCCATCCTGCCGTCAAAGACGCATCTGTATGTATTTCCATTAGCATATACTTTATCGCCCAAATGGTACGCCGTTTGGGGTGTCCATCGAGAAGCAGGTATTTCGGGTCCTTCATGAACCCACTCCCAGAGGATATCTCCATCGACACACCGAGCATTTCCACGTACAGGAGGATCGCCGGATGTGATTCCATCTTGATCCACCAGTTGGTAAATCGATTCATGCCCGTCTTTATCAACAGAAATACAGTAGTGATTCTTAGCCCACCACGTTTTTCTTGACCACTCTTTTCCAATAAATTTCAATATTGCCGTACCATACTGGAAAGAGTTTGTCCAGTCCGTATTCTGCGGCGGAATAGAACCTAATTTCCCACGTTGTAATACTTTATAAAGTTTATGATCCGAAAAAAAGATTTGTCCTTGTTCTACACTCATATTGGGGACAAATGATGACGACACGACGTCGCTCTTCCGGCCGATGTATTTCCACCAGCAGGAATCCAAATTCTGGGGATACACATCTGTCCCTTCAATAACTTTGCCTGATGTATGTACGGGTCGGTATCCATTGGAGATTCCGGGAGCCATACATTTCCAGCAGTATACAGGAAGCCAAAGAGAATTTTCAACATAACAAATGTCGCCGCTTTGATACTGCTTGTTGGCTTGCCATTCTCCCCATGTGATGTATCGGAGTTTAGCGGTTCCATAGGCAAATTCATTTCCGCTTAAATCTGCAGGCATATTCTCATCTGTTTTTTCACCAATTTTTAGATTCCCAGCCTGTGTGACAACAAAGTAATTAAGATTATAGAATTCCGTCTTTCCATCACTGCCTGCCGTCTTATTATAAGTACGGATAATTTCACCTTGATACACTTCATGGTTGCTGGTATTCCCATCATCGACCCAATCCAAACCTCGTCCCAGGTATTTCCATTTCAGGCCGCCGGTATTCTCATTGCCGGTATCTTTGCTCCAATCCTTAATATTCGTAGGAGCTTTCGTTGACGTTTTCCCAAGCCGGCTTCCAGCTATCATAAAGTATGCTAAATAGGTGTCTGCCACATAGGATTCGAAATGGCAATCACGAATAATCGTCTCCGGCCACTTGAACGTATCCAGCGTAGAAACTGCCTCTGGGGAAAAATCGCACTTAATGACATCAAATTCATTGTTTTCCGGATCCCGCAAAAAAGCGTCACAGTTCGCAATAAGAATCTTTCCTTCAAAAATCCGTCCATATGTCGCATTTAGTTCCAGTAGATGGGCACCTGGGTAGCTGTCCGCCTCCAGTTTATTTACATAAAAATGGCTATTAGTAATCTGACAAATTCCTCGCCCCTCTCCAATCTGAATAGCATGGTTAAATAAATTACAATGATCGATATATAAATTGTAAAAATAATTGTGAATGTCGATGCGGTTGATGCTGACTCTTTCAAAATGTACGTCTTTGACACAATTCATGGCTGTCGCTCCCCAATAACCCTGTATTTGACAGTCATGTATATGGATGTTTGCACAATTGGTCGCCCGAAGAACATACCCCGACGTTGTGTTGGCACCCTCTTTTCGCTTGCCTGCTGCATTGAATCCAGTAATATCTGATACTTCTACATTATACGCCCCCCAAAGGTAAATCATCGCATTTTTGAAAATGGTATTTTGCATTTTATTCGTATTTGGATAAAAGCTAAATCCCGAGATATGGGCATTATGGCATTTACACCAAAGGACGGCACAATATTTATCGGCAGCAGTTTCAATCTTTACCTGACATCCTTTAAAGTGATAATGCGTGTTCGGAAGGCGGGTAAACGATATTTCGAAATGGCTGTTACTCGTTTCCGTACGTACTGCATGCGTTTCATAGTCGGATACAGGAGAATTAATTTCCAATCCACCTGCATCACCCCAGGTATATGTAATAGGGTTACCAAGCACTCCGTCCATCATATAGAACATTAACTCGTATCGCGGCACAGAATACAGATAGCCATCATCATCACGAACCGCATACGGCTGCTCCTTGAGAGAAATGATGGAATTGTCGTAAAGTTCTGTCAAATTTCCTTCTGTTCCTATAACAAAAGAATCTTTCTGGTACGTTGATTTTGTTTCGTAAGTTGGCTCGTAGGTCATATAATCTTCCTCGTTGTCTCCCCACGAATAAAAACCGCCCCATGCAGCATTACTGTCCTGTAATAACAGTTTCGACCCAGAAAGGTCGATATTCCCACAGCAGGGGATCGGTTCAGCGTTATCTTTACGAATAATGCCATGATGGTTCTCTACACTAACAAAATAATGCTTTCGCCTGGTTTCCGGCTCTATTTCATATTGTCCCATCTGATAGGCATGACAGTTTTTAATAGGCACATAGTCGTCCGTATCACCGTCCAATTTTGCACCAAACATACGGTAGTTGACAATGCGGTTTGTAAGCATCGCATATATTTTCCTCCGTTTGGGGTTCCCGAACTCATCGGTAGCCACCAATGGAGACCCATCATTGCCCGTTTCATAAATATATTCTCCGTTGGCATCCAAAATAGGCGCACCCGATATATCCGTTCGAACCTTATATTCGTATTCAGCTGATTCTCCCAGATATATCGCCCATGGATAGTTCTGCGGATCATAGATATACCGGCATATATACTCAGCTCCTCCCCCATCATTTGGCCGGTAATAGCCGAGCGTACGAACATGAGCCCCAAAGTTTATATTCGTCATGCCGTTAGCTACCATATCCGGCAGCGTAGGGAAGGTATACATGATATTTTCCGGATCTTTTTTTGTAACAATGATTTGATACCCGTCTGTCGTCTTAATCCATTGCGTCTTGTTATTGTTGCTTATCGCTGCATCACATTTTGACTGGATGCTTTTTATATCGGTTCCGGTATAATTCGTGTAATCAATATCCGGATATCGATCATAATTTAAATCAGATGCATAAATCGCCTCATCATATTCAGCTAATTTCAATTTAACTAAGAGGTCTCCATCTCGCGAAGCCCCTACTACCCGATAAGGCTTAATGGCCTTATTGGTTTCACCGAACGCATAATTGTCATAGGCCGCTGGAACCGTATCAAAAACCTCCGTAATGGTTAATCGATTCGTAGTGATAGTTTCTGTGGGTGCAGCTATCTCTTTCTTTATCAGTCTGTCATCGGCCAGCGTAATATAAATTTCATACGTCTTCCCAGCTTCGAGCGTTACCGCCTTATCCAGCGTCACTGTTGTACTTGTTGCATCCGTTAAGCGCCCGCTGGCAATCCCTATTTTTGACACCGTATGGGCATAGCCAACTATATCTCCATACTCACATACTAATCCATCAATATCCGTGGATAACTCAATAAACTGGAGCTGACGTTCATTCGTGGCTAAAGCCCGTACCCCTTCCCGGTAAGCCTGACTCCGGCGGGAGACGCCAAACAGTGTTAAGCGCGCAGTGTTATCTTGTCTATCGTCTACAGCCCAACCCTTGCTACGTAATGTAAATACTGTATTTTTAAAGTCGTTATAACGATCATTATACTGGATTTCTACCGATTTTGCTCTTTCTGCCAATGACGTAAAAGTTCCTTTGACGGATGAAATAGTCGTCCTGCCTTCAGCAAATACTTGGGAGATAACTCCCGGCTTATCCGTTACAATGCCATACCTTGTCCCATGTATAATAATGCTGGAATGACCGACGGCGGCTGCTTTTGTTGCAGCATCAAACCGTTTCTGGCTGGTATCAAAATAAGCATCAAAAGTATACCTAGGTTCTGGATTTCCATACTCATCCGGGACCATTTCATCAGCATAGGCAGCAGCTTCCGCCCATTGATCATAATACGGATCCAGCTGTTCATGACGGCATCCAAAAACGACATATTCCATTGCGTTTTTGTTGAGATTCTTCAGATATCGGCAGCCATGTAGAATATCATAAGCCGCCCAGATGGGATTATCTGCCCTTTTCACTTCATATTGTTTTCGTTTCGGGTTGTATACATACACTTTGGTACGGGTTTGACGCCAGTTAATATTAGGTATGCCTCCCGAAAGCTGGTTGGTTGCTAAGATACGCATCCCTACCAAGACTTTATTGGGGCGGGCATATACCCCATTATGATATGAGGTCAAAACAGACCAGTTGGTCAGTGTCATATTCCGGCTGCCATTGTCTTTTGATTTCAAGGTAACTTTTACATCGTACTGCGATGCATCCACACCATCTGCAATTTTAACCGACCGATAAAACCCTTCCGCGCTATTATGGGTAAAAGTATAGACGCCACCAGATTTCCAGTCTGTCAATCCTGTCTTTCGATAGTCCACCTGAATGGTTACACTGGCATTCGAATAAGATCCGTCATCGTTAATATGATATAAACCATTAAGCCATTCAAAGGTAACTTCTAGTGAGCAGGCGGTTTTGCTATTCGTCGAGCGGATTAATGGTTCACCTACCTCCAGCATCATCCCGACAGCCTGGTCAGTCGGAGTATTCGTAAAAAAACTGATAGGCGTTTGATCGTTCGTTCCCAGCCGGGTTTCTATCTGAACATTCCTAAAATTATCAATGGGCGTCTCATCTACCCGGATATCCGTAATGCTGTCGACTTCGCCATATCCACCGCAAAAGAGGAGGTTCAAATATTGCTTGCCATCCTTTGGATTGGTTTCTACATGTTCTTCCAGTAATTGTGGTTGCGGGATACAGGTCCCATAAGTTTCTCCGATAATGCCGCCTTCCTGTGTAGCTATTGTCGGAATATCCCAGCCATATGTCTGAGATAGTTCATGGTCATGCCAACCTATTGGTTGCTGTGGAAATAAGCTGTTCACTAACCGGCCACCTAAATACATGACAGCGCCAGCCGCTAAGAAAGCACCGATTGAATACCCTTTAATAGCAAGACCAAAAAGGCCAGCCCCACCAATAATGGAAGATCCCCAGGCAGCTAGTGCCACCATAGCAACAACGCGAACAATTTTTCCTAACCCTCCGCCGGCTATATAAGGTGCTACAATAATCTGGCTGCCATCCTGTGGGATAGTATGATCCAAATCAAAAACTCTTTGCCCATTTAAAAAAACACACTGGTTCTCCAGCATACCATAATAAGAGCCGATTTTTTTCCCAGTATAGTAAGTTTCCCACTGATCATGAACCTTCGGCTCAAAGGGATTCTGGATAACGATAAACTGAATCATTTATAACACCTCCGGCGGCAAATAATAGCCGATGATATGTGATTTCCATCGCGATAACAGAGACAAACACACGCCTGCCCTTATATAACTATGGATAAATCTCCGTTTATCGACAACTATGCCGACATGGTTAGCCAATGGCGTACAGCCATTGGCAAGCAGGATAACACAGCCCGACACAGGAAACGCTAACTTTCGCCAAATATGACGCTTCTGTTCCAATTCATTTTGAATTGCTATCGTTTCAAAAGCTGATATGCAATAATCCGGAATATGACGATACCCCTGCCGTTCTAAAAGTGTTTTAACCAACCCCCAGCAGTCCATTCCATGGGTATCCCGCCCACCATCTTTAAAGGGAATCCCAATTAAATCCTGATACTCAATCATACTGCGTTCCCCTCCTCCCTATCTTGTCGTCATTCCCGGTTCCCCGCCAAAACGGCTGGGAACTTTGCAACTATTCAAAGTGTTGACGCAGGTATCATTCCCAGTATACCCGCATCGGATGTCCCCACACCGGAATGGGCAAAAATTGGCAATATACCGATCCTGCGGATATCGGTTAATGAGTTCGCTGCTGGCCGACAGTGTAAACCTTACCCATTGCTCATCATAGGTCACGGACTGGACTGTGTAGTCCAGCTCAAACTCTGGATTAGGATTCGACAGATTCTTGCTGTATGCTACCATAATTTTTACATCGGCATCGCAAAAACCATTATATTTTTGCAGGTAGGCCTGAATCAACCCCTGACAATTAGATATTTGCAAGCTCATGGCAGGGATAGTTTTTCCATCCTCTGAAGATGCTCCAATAGCAAACGGAAACCTCGTCCATGTAACTCCTTGCCAGACAATGTCTTCAGTATTACGCACTAAACAAATAGGCTCCAGGTCTCTGTAGGTTATCTGTAAGAAAATTAAAAAAGCGCCATCATTTTCCAGTGCATTTTTAGCAAGAGTTGCCACTTGCGACCATACCTGCATTTTTTAGACCTCCTCAAAATACAAACTACCCGCCCATCCATAAGGGTGCTGATATTGCCATTCCATTTGTTCGGCAAACCGAACTGTATAGGTCTTACCATCCAGTGGATGGATGAAATAAAAAGCGCTAAATGTTCCATGTTGCTTGTAAAATGAAAGCAGCCGTTGGAATTTTTTATCCGGTACAGCTACCCACGAAAACGTAAAGGTTTGTATCATTCTCGTATTCCGGGCACGGGTATGCTTGTACCCCGCATCCGTTTTGGTAGATATCGTACTGTCTTCTATTTTACATTTATAACTCTCTGAGCAACCGGTAGCCGAAGAGATATTCGGCTCAATATCAGTAGGGAATGTATCCATCTAAAATCACCTCAATGCCTGCTTTAAATTGGTGCTAAAGCCATCAACATTTCGCGCTGCTCCGTCTACAACCACCTCGAGGATATATTTTCCGATTTCCTCATCATACCGGCTGTCCTTGACGCTAACCTGGCTGCTGCTATTATTGATGATGTTGACGACAGGTGCGTTGCCGCCGATATTGTTGCCGCGGGCATTGACGATGCCCTGAGCCATACGGGCATAGGTGTCATCGTTGAGCGGAAAGACGCCTTCTTCGTCTTTCCCTTCGCCGAGCATAGCCAAGGTCGGGGCGGTGACGCGGCCACCATTCGCGAAGGCCGGCACCGAGAAGGTTGGCAAGCCAGCACCGGAATACAACCCGGCACTATAGCTGCTTGCGTAACTCCAGCCGGAGCCAAAAACACCAGCTGTCGGCTGAGAGATACCCAGGAAGCCGCCCAGGAGGCCCATCGTAATCTTCGCGGCGGCCCATTGTGCGGCAATCTTGACGATGGTGTCGAGGATAACCTTGCCCATGTTCTGAGCTAATTTCCCGACGTTCGAAATGTTGTTCCCAAGGTCAGAAAAGACGCTCGACAGACCGGAAGAGATAGACGACGCCGCTTCTTCGGCGATACCATATGTCGAGATGCTGGCGGCCCGCCACTGCGAATAGAAGATCTGCATGGCCTTACGCTTTTCATCCCACTTGATGTCATCGAGCCCCTGCTTGGAGTATACGAGTTTACTGAGCCGGGAAACGTCCAGATCCGAGATAGCATCCTTAACGGAGTTATCGAATTCCTGACGGCGTTCTTCTTCACGTTTCTTCGTGAGTTCCAGATATCGCGCAGTGTACCATTCATTGACCTCGGCCATTGCTTCGACGTCGTTCTTATGCGTCGCAACACTTTTGAAGCGGGCTTCCTTCTCTTTCTGGAGCGTGTCCAGGTTCTTCTTGAGCTCCGCATCATACAGCGCCGTGTAGTCACCCTTCATCTGGGCGTTGACTTTCGCCGTATCGTCGCGCAGCTGTTGCTCGGCTTGGAGCCGCTTTTTGTTCAGCTGTTTGATTTGTTCCAGCTTATATTCTTCTAAGAGCTTCTTCGCTTCTGACGTATCGACGCCACCGACATTTTCGACGGCCCGGATCTTCTGGTATTTCTGCGCGTAGGACTTCATGAGACCGAGCATGCCTTTTTCGTAGTCCGTGCCGGTCTGCGTCTCTACGTCGCCGCGAAGCTCGTTAAGGATAGCGGCATAGTCCCGTTTTGCCTTCTCCAGCCTTTTTGCCGCTTCGGCGGCGGCCTGGTTGACAGCTGTCTTACCGACAAGGCTGCTCTTGACCGTCAGTCCACCGGTTGCTTCAGCCAGCGACCCGTAGCCTTGAATGCCACCGAAAGTATTGCTAAATTCATCAAGTGATAAGTCGTGGACGCCGGCGCTTGATTGACGGCTTCTGACCATGCCATTACCGATGTAGATGCCGACGTGCCCCGGTGTATCGACCAAGTCACCGACCTGCAAGGCACCGCGGACGGCTTCCAAACCCCCAGCGTGATATGCGCCCAGGGCTTTAAAAGAAGCGTCATTAACGACGCCATCGCCGAACGGGTCTGCTTTACCCAGCTGCGTAAAGACATCTTTATAGATTTGGTGGACGAAATCATCGCACCAACCAGCGGCATCGCTTCCGAGATTGCCGCGCCACTGCTGCCCGTCCCAGTAGTCATTGATAGCGTGATAAGCAGCCAGTTCGCCGACGGGGACGTCGTATTCGACCGGCTGAGACGCCGCCGTACTGCCATTATCCGGCACCTGCTTCGACGTCATGGCGTTCATGTAGCTCAACACGGAATTAACGTACCCGATGTTAGAGTCCGTCGCGTGACCGGCGTTATAAGCCGAAATGGTCTGATTCAGATCGCCATACTGCTGATACAGGTCAGCTAAATAGCCGCCGACGGCCATGATGTTCTGGTTGTAGTCGGAACCGTCACCATAGCCCTGACCGCCGGCGTACTGGTTGGCGATGTCCTGGGAAATCTGGCCGAGGCCATAATGGGCGCCATCTGACGACCAGGCGTCCGCCCTGCCGTGGCTCTCTGTTTTGATGATAGCTGCGATGAGCTCAGGCGATACACCCCAGTAGCCGCCGGCATATTCAATCTCATTGGCATAGGGCGCGAGTTCCGGGTCGTTTTCAAATGAATAGACCGTCTTCATCGGTGTCGCGGCCTTTTCCGCGGCAGCCGACGAAGAACCGCCGGAAGAGGAGCCTCCTCCGCCACCGCCGCCCCCATCGTCGCCACTAAAATCGAAAGATGGCATATCGTAGTCGACGTTCCCGGCGGCCGCGTTTGCATCGGCCATGGCCTTTTCAGCCTGCTCCTTCATGTAATCGGCGCCGCCACCCGCATTGACCCAGTCATCCCAAGCCTTAGCATATTCCGGCGTGCCTGGCTCGATGAGTACTTCATCGGCACCGCCATTGGCACGTTCTCCCTGGCCGGTCGGGTCGGCTGCGATATCGGAATCACCATCGTTCGGAACCTGCTTGAAGAATTGGCCGTTGCGGACGGTAATCTGATACCCATCGTCGCCGGTCCAAGTGTTTTTCTTGGCCGCTTCATACTTTGCATTAAAGTATTTGAAAGCACAGTAAGCGGCATAAAGAGCGGCGGCCGCTACACCCATCCAGCCGCCGGCCATCATGGACAACGCTGACGTGACCTTGCCAATAGCCCCTAGGCCCTGGCCTGCGGCCTTTACGGTTTTTGCCCCGGTCTGCATAGCTGCATTACCGGCCATGACGTGCCCCTTAGCAACGTCTTTAGTCTTGCTTTCGGTCTTCGCCAGGCCGCCCTGAGCGGCGGTGTTGGCGGCAACGCTCTTGTTGCCGGTATTCGTGGCTTCGACGCCGGTAGCGACTTCCGCAACTTTTTCCCGTTCGTTGGCCGCGATGACTTCGTTAGTTGAGGCAACTTTTGCGGCATTGGCTTCCTGCTTTGCGACGGCACCTTCTTCCGCAGCCGTTCCCGTTGCGACCTCGGAATCGGCGACTTCGCTATTGGCCACGATGACCTCTTCGTTCGATGTGATTTTCGCGGCGTTGGCTTCCTGCTTCACAGCGGCCGCTTCCTGGGCCGCCGTACCGGTAGCTGCTTCTGACTCAGCTACCTGGGCATTACTTTCGGTCATGCGGGCGTTAGCTTCCTGCACGCCTGTGGCGGCTTCCTGCGCGGCCAGGTTGATTTGCTGATAGGCCGCCGTCATCCGGCTACGAATCTGCTCAGCCGCGGCCGCCGCTTCTTCACCAATCTGCGTGAATTTCGCAGCCAGGAACTTCTGCGTTTCTTCAGCCGACATGTTTTCCTGTTCAGCCGTCTTGATGGCTTCCTTGCGCCGCTTCTGGTACATCCTGTCAGAATCTGCGATAGACTTCTGAATATAGCGTTCCTGCTTCTTGGTCAGCTGGTCGAGTTGCTTTTCTTCCTGTGCTGTCGAGCTACTTTTCTGACCCGCGCCTAGAACGTTGCGGGCCGTGTTGTACATATTCTTGCCGGCGGTTACGGCTTTACTAGCCATCTGCAAGGTTTTGTAGATAGCCAATAGTTTCGTACCCTCGACGATGACCGTACTGATAGCTGTTTTGTTCTGAGCGATGAGCGTGGCTACTTTAGCGAGCCCCGCCTGCACACTCGGCAGGATCTGCGATACCAAGGGAGCCAGCGCAGACCCGGCGACGACACCGAGCTTGCCGAACTGCATGTTGACTTCCTGCATGTCCATGTAAGCTTTGTGCATCTCGGCAGGGTTCAGCCCGACGCCTTTGATTTTAGAAGCCCGTTCCGCGGCTTCCGTATAGTTGTCTAGTGTCTTCGTCAGGGCCAGGCCCCGTACGCCAAGGGTATTCATCAGGAATTCCTGTCCCTGGCCGGCGGCCTTCGCCTTTTCATAGCCCTTGGCAAGTTCTCCAAGTTGTTCATTCAGCGGCTTCAAACGGCCCGAAGAGTCGGTCATCGAGATGCCGAGCTGCTGCATGATGTTTCGGGCTTTGTCGCCAGCTGTGCCCGACGAAGAAAGGGTCTTGTCGAAGCGCATCATAGCCGCGGCTGCGGTATCGACGTCGCCACCGGTCAGTTTCATGACCGCGTTCAGCTGGCCCGCCTGGGCGGCGGACATGCTGTAGCGCTGACCTAACTGGTAGACTGCTTCACCGGCATTGACGGCACTCTGGACGACGGCATTCAAGCCGAAGCCGCCAGCGGCGATTCCGGCCAGCTTCGTGAGGTGGCTAGTCAATCCGCTGATTTTCCCGGCCACTTCGTCCACGCTGCCCGAAAATTCTTTCACCGGGCTCACGCTGAAGGTCTGGTTCAACGCCTCTTTCGATTTATTCAGCTCCTGGGACAGACCCGTACTGTCCGCCCCAATTTTGATCATAAGGTCCGCTAAGGTGGCCAACGTCTACCCCTCCTCTTTCGGCATCATCGATGGGAGCCCAACGGCTCTCAAAAATTCTTCACGCTCTAGGCGTGGGTCCGGCTTATCCTCCGGATGTAGTCCGTAGTAGATGGAATCGGGCTGTACGACCTCACTGGTCATACAGCTCATGATGCAGGCCGTGAAATACGACTGTTTACGTTCCTGCTCTTTCTTGCGGAGCATATAGCCCTCTACCATCTTATTAAACTCGTGGATCTGCAAGTCCTCGAACTCGGCCGGTTTAAGTGCCAGCGGCCCATAGGCCACCGGCTCAGCGTTCTTTATCCATTCTTGCGCGGAGCCGACGACGACGCTGCCTTTTTCTTCGTCTCCGTCTTGACGTTTTTTCCCGGTACCCTCACGCGGGTGTAGAGCCCGGTCTGCAAGATGGCTCCGATGAAGTTTGCCGTCATGTCGTCGATGCTGTTACCGTCATCGCAATAAGCCTGTAAAAGGTCATAGATCTGGTCGTCATCGCGCTCGCCATGCAGCTTATCATGGATGCCCCAGCGGAGCATGGAGACCAGCACGTCGAGGTTGCAACTGGCTACCAGCTGGCCGACGCCGTCGCCCATGATGGACAGGATGGACCGGCCGACTTCGCGTTCGATATGGCGCAGGTCGCCGATAGTCAGATATAAGCGGTACTGGGTCCCTTTGATGGTAATATCAATCGTCTCTTTCAAAATGCATCGCTCCTTATGAGTAAAAAGGGCGTCGCGTTACACGACACCCTTCCCTGTTTCCTACGCAGAAATGGTCACTTTCACGGCGACTTCGATGTCGGCCGTCAGCTTAACGTCGAGCGTACAGCTCGTGGTCAGTTTCTGCAAATATTCTTTCTTAATAGTAAGGACGCCTTCGACATACGAGTAGTCGACTTCCTGCGTCAGCGGAACGTTGTCGCAGGTGATGCTGCGAACAAAAGCGTCGACCGGCGTGACGTTGACCGTAGCGTCTTTAGCACTGGCTTTGGTAAAGGTGATCGTCGGCGATGCGATGGCCGGCGTACCGACCGACTTGATACCGCTGATAGCCCCTTTACCTTCTAAGGTCATTTTGAGTGTCGACACGCCGTTATAACTATGCTCTTCATCAAGACTTGTAATGGACGCCCAGCCAGTACGATACGAGCCGTCCGGGTATTCCTGACGGATGTAAATCGGTTTGCGAGCTTCATAGCGGTTGTTGACAATTTCATAAGCTTCGCTGTTCAGCACGTACAGGCCTTCGTACGAGATGGTCCAGGACAGCATACCCGGCAGTTTTTCACTGTAGTTGCCGGAATCTTTCGACGTGGCGTCGATAGAGTCAGCTTTACGTTGCAAAGGCGTATTACGCTGGCCGCCCAGGAGCAGCCAGTTCGTCGGGTTCTCCGTAAGGGCCACCAAGAGCAGCGTGTCTTTACCGGCGACGGCTTTGACGTTATCGTCAGCCACCGGCAGGTTATTGATTTGTTCTTCGGTTAAAGCCATTGTGTTCCTCCTAATCTGTTTGTTCTACGAGATATTCGACCTGAATGACTCCATGGTAGGCCTTGTCGCCATTCTCATAGAGCTCCCCGGTCGTCTGATAGAGCGATACGGTGGCGCCGCCGACCTGACGGAAGCCGTCCAGGGACAGCTGGTACTTGGTCAGCAGCGTGACAATATCGTTCATAATACCATTTACTTCGAGCTTGCCTTTCTGGTCGCTCCAGATGTGGAGCTGCTGCGATACCTGGTGCATCACGACCGTCTTATTCTCTTCGGCCGGAGCGCCATGGAACTCGCCGAGCCAGATGTAGGGCATCTCTTCCGAACCATCCGGGATGCTGTCATAGACAGGGACGGTCTGGCCACGACTCAGGAGCTGGTACAGCCCCTGCTGAACTTCGTTAAAAGGAATCCTACTTATCACGGTCTACCGCCTCCTTGACAGCTTTCTCTAAATCCGGGCGGACAGCGTCCATTGCTGGACGCATGAAAGGATGCGCCGTACGCCGCGGGACGATGGCATGGGCCGCGAACCAGCCGGCGGCCCCGGGATGCAGGGCCTTCTTCCGGGCAGGTACCACGACAGCCCCGGCGGCGCCGAACTCGATGATGTGAGCGAGGTGGTCCATGGCCTTGACATAGCCCTGGAGCCCATGCGGCGTCGGCCGGAATTCCTGCTTGATGCTGCTGGCCAGCTTCCCGGATTTCTTCGGCACGCGGGACACCGCTTCCTTGAAGACGCGGTCCGTCATATCACGGACAACGCCGTCTAAGCGCTGCTGGGTATCTTTGTCGTACTTCGTAACATCACCCAAAGCTTTTTTGACTTCGGCCGTGACGTTCGTCGTGACCCAAAAAGTTTTAGCCATTATGCATCACCGCCTGACAGGTCAACGTGAGATTACGCACACCGGAGTAGTCGACGTGCAGAATCTTATACGCCGTACCCTGATAGCGCACGACATCGGACAGTCCGACGGCCCGCTTGCGGATGGTGAAGCCCTGCGTGATCTGCGAGGCCGGTCCGCCGCCGCTGTTACCCTCAGTAAAATGGGGCTTAGCGACATATGCCCAGACCTCGGTTTCTACAGGATGCTTTTTATCGATGTACCGGCCGCCCTGACCGTCGTCTTTTTCAGGGTACGACAAGATAGTCACCCGGCGGTTCAACGCGCCTGTACGAGCTTCACCGTAACTATTGGTCAGCATTAGCATCCGCCTCCGCTCTTACCTGCTGGCTCAGCCGCAGCTGATGGATGAAACCATTGAGCATAAAGCCGTTAGTTTCAGACAGATTTGTAAGCAGGTCAGGCTGATCCATAAGCCGGGCGATGTAGTTCACCACCACCTGCTTATAGAGTGCGTTGCTGTAATCCCGTTCGACGCCGGCATTCTCTAGATAAATCTCAGCCGCCGCCTGCAAGCTCTGAGCGTTCTCAAGCTCATCCGGAGAATCGATATGCAAAGCGCGCTGTAGCTCTGCGGCCGTCAGTGTTACATCAGCCATGACCTGTCACCCCCTTTCTAGGCCGTCGCTTTCCGTTTGATACGGAGGAAACCGTTGTAGACCGTGACGTTGCCGCCTGCATAGACGTCGCCGCGATTGCAGATCATGCCTTCCTTGAACTTGTACTGGTCAGACTGGGCGACTTCGATATCGGCGAACGTTGCAATGGTATAGTTCGAGAGGGAACCATAAGCCATGCAGTAGTCGGCCGTCTTCTTGGTAGAGTCGGTCAGCTGATTGCAAGCGCTATTGATGATGTACGGTACGCCGTTGATGGTACCCGTGTTGCCTTGGCTCTTGATGTCATAGAACTTCTGCTTGGTGGAAGTACGTACCGATGCGAAAGCCAGCAAATCGAGCTTGTTCAGGATGAGGACGGCTGCATCTTCGACGTCTTCCTTGCCGCCGTAGCTAAAGATAATCTGGTCGAGGGTGGTATCATCGATACCGGCCAGGGTGAGGTCGGAAGCCGGGTCGATGGCCGTGGCCTTATTGGAGAAGATGCCAACGAAGGAGTTGGTCGCACCGCTTCCGAGCAGGATTTCTTTCGTCATCTTCGCACGGATAGAGGTGCGGATGGCGTTCTGTACGTAACCGGCGTAGTTGGCGTTCGGCAGCTTGAGCATTTCACGGGAGATTTCGCTGTACGCGGTGATCTTCGATTTCGTCATGGCTGCCTTGCCAAAGGTGACATCGGTATCGGCCGGCGTGCCACCTTCAGTGGTGTACGTACCTTCGGGGATGTCGATACGATACGGTTCTTCATAAGATTCGCCGCCGTTAAGGTTGACGTGTCTGACACGGTCCACCAGGGACGATACGACGTTAAAGCCTTCGTTGATGACCGAGCTGTCAAAGGTCGGGACGATAATTGTCGACGTCGACGTCAGGGTGGAACGTTTTTCATGCGGGAACAAGCCTTCGGCTGCAAAACGGACGACCGTGCCGCGCTGTTTAAGGTCAGCACCACGTTTTTCCATTTCCGCCTGGGCATCCTGTGCACGTTTATCCGTAGCTTCCGGAGCGGTGAAAGCACCTTTCGGGGCGTCAGCACGTTTTTCGGCTTCTTTGTTCACGGTGGCAGTACGATCATCGACAGCAGGAGTTGCCGGAGCCGGTTCCGCCGGTTTAGTTTCTTCAACATGAGCGTCACGGCCTTCCTGGTCCGCTTTAGCGGCCTTCAGAATTTCGATGTTGCTGCGGAGAGTCTGCATTTCACGATAGATGGAGCGGAGTTCGGCGACGTCTTCCGTCTTTTCGGCCTGATCCATCAAGGCTTGCATGCGCTGTTCAGCGTTAGCCAGCATTTTTGCATAATCCATTATTCTAAACCTCCTAAGATTTTGATTTTGAGTTTATAAGCATCACGCAATTCCGCATCGCTCTCCAGCGACGTCGCACGACTGTCCAGTCCTGCTTTGGCCCGGGCACTCTCCAGTACTCGCTGCGCGCTCTCCAGCGCGTCGGCAGCCTGTCGGGCGTTGATGTCAGTATCTTCATAAGCGGGGAATGTAACCGCACTTATTTCGAATACTTTCGCGATTTTGAGGATGTGCCGGGTCGGCATATCCGAGTCTAAATCGGTCCAGCGGTCTTCATTGACCCGGAAACTATAGCTCATTCCGTCGATATCGCCACGCTGGATGGCCGAGTAAAGCTGACGGGCTTCCGGATTGTTATCGGTATCGACGGAGGCGCTGAAAGCCAGGCCGGTATTGTCGACCGTGAGCGTCAGTGTACTGTTCCCGTTGTTGTTGCGGCTCCGCGCCAAAGGAATCTTGCGGGAGTCGTGATTGACGATGAAAGGTACATCAGTCAGGTCACAGTCGTCGAAAGCCCCAGGCTCGATGACTTCATGAAACCAGTTGCCGATGTTCGTCTGACGGCTGTAGACCGCGGCATGACCGTCGATGATATGTTCATCCGGGTCGTTTTCACCGCCGGAACGTGTTTCAGCTTTCAGGTTATCGAGGCCGAAAGATCGCCATTCCGAGGCGAGCTGTTTCAGTTCCTTAATTTTTTTCCTTTGATTGGGCATCCCCTGTATCCCCCTTTTTCTTGCTGTTCAAGTAAAGTTGATATTCATCGGCCTTATCCATGTTGACGTAATTCAGACTCTGCAAGCGCCGGTCGCCACCTTCAAATGGCGGCATACCGAACATGGCGCCGACCTGGTTGAGTGTCAGAACACCGGTATCGTGGGCGATTTTCGCCAGCTCGATTTTCCCATTTGTCGACAGATGCGACAGCTGATTGTAGTAGCAGCGGACCCGGTGGCCGACGTCCTGTTCCCGTGGCGTGAAGAGGGCCGCGGAAAAGGCCTGTTCGATTTCAACGATGGTTTCTTCGATGCAGGACTGATAAAAGGCGTCCTGCTGGTCGCCAGTGTAATCACCGGACAGCACGGCCTCCGAGATGCCGTACTTTTCCCGGACGTCGGACTTCAAAAAGTTCAGCGTCGTTTCCGGGATGACAGGCACGGCGTTATCGATCGGCACGTATTCGCCGGTGAGGTCCATAGCGATGACGCCACTCTTCGATACATGGATGCGGTCCTCGAAATTTTCCATCGACTTCTGGAGTTCCCGCTGGCTGATAGCCGTCTTGTTGATGAGTACACCGCGGACGAGCAAGGCGTTCGTGATGCTCTTCGCTACGCCCTGCTTCGCCGTATCGAGTACTGACAAAGTTTGCAGGGTATCGCGGTCGTCGGCCATGCCGAGGTCGTCGCCACCGCAAAGGATGGTGTTCGTACCACGGCGCCAGCAAAGATGAATGAGATCTGTCAGTGGGACCGTATCTGTCGTCCCGTCATGCCACCAGAATTTGACGTACCAGTCATTAGTGCCCTCTATCGGTCCCATCTCGACACTGGCCGGGTTGAGCGGATAGATGGCGGTATAGTAGCGATGGGCGACGCCCTTCGTATCATATACCTCCGTCCATTCCGGGAAAATCCAGCAGTGACGGGTTTTCAGCTTGAGCCACTCCAATGACTCCAGAAAATCCTTCGTCGTCTGGAGCGGGTTCGGCTGGAAGCGGAACAACCTGGAGATATCATCGTTCTGCGGCTGCACTTTGTCGCCGGTATCAACGACGGAAACAATCTTGATTTTCCCCGCTTCCTTCGCGATACGGTTGATGCAGTTGTTGACCAGGTCGCTCAGGTAGATGTCCCGGCCGAAGCGGTTCATGACGGCCTGGTTGCCGGTGTAAATACTGGTCATGAGCTGGTCATTCCGATGCGACTTGTATTTCGTTAAGATGTTCTGGAAGAATTTCAGCACCGGATGTCACCTCCTGGCCCCGGTTCCGGTAAAACCGATTTCTGATGTTCATGATATTCCGACTTGAACCGCCCGTACGCGGCATAAGCAATGATGAAGCCCAGGGCCCCATCGATACGGTTCTTCGATTGGCCATACACTTTGACCGGCATCATCATGCCGAGGTTGTTGACCTTGAAGGCCGTGTTGGCTAAGCACCATTTGTCAATCGGATTGTCGTTGTAGTTCAGCACCTTGCGGCGTAAGTCGCTTTCCAATGCCGACATAGGGTTCGATAAAGACAGGTAGTCCATGATGATTCGTTCCAGGACCTCAGCGCCGAAGTATTCGCCGATATATTTCTTGAAGTCCTTGGCGTGCCAATTATCGTACCCGATTTTGAAGGGGATGACGTGATAGTCGTCATACAGCTTCAAGAACCAATCCGCGACCATCTTCGCATCGACTTCCGTACCTGGGCAAATCGTGACCAGGCCTTCTCTGGCCCATTCCCTGTAATCCTTCTGTTCCGGATTCAGGGCATCGCCGTTTTCGGTCCCCAGGGCCTCGGCCTTGATTTCCGGCACGAAGTACATCGACAGCGTCTTTTTCTGCCGCGTCCACGGGTCGACGAAGAGCGCCTTGGCGCTGCAAAGGTCCGTCGTTTCCGCGAAGTCGAGAGAGCCGATGTAATACTGGCCGTCGAGTTCCTCCGGTGCAAAGGTCCGTGGGTTCTCGATAGTAGCCGACTCCAGCCAGGCCGCAGCCGTGTTCTGCTTGATATTGAAATCCTTAGCCAGCACGAAGGCCCGCGTCTTGCGGTTCGTCCGGGCTTCATCGACCATCTGTCGCATGAAGGACCATTTCTTGATGGTACCCATGCCCGGATTAGCTTTATACCAAGACTGTTCATCTTGGAAAATCTCTTCCTCTGTATCCTGCTGATACAGGAAGATGAGCCAGCGCGGCATCTCAGCCTCTCCCGTCAGCACCTGTTTGGCCAGGGCCATACGTTCATCGAGGTACCCGCCATCGGTAAAACCTTCCGTCGTGATTTCGATGTAAAGCGGCTCGTCCTGTGTGGACAGGGCCTGGCGGATAGGCATGACCAGTGTGTTGTCCTGCATTTCATGCACTTCGTCAACGACGCCGATGGAAATGTTCTTCCCTTCTTTGGCGCTCTGCCGTGCCGACAGCTTCTTGATGGTCCCTTTGTTCTGCCGGCTGAATTTCCCGCGGGCGTGCTTCTGCTTCTGATTGCCCCAGAAAATCCCCTTCTGGTTCTTATGGGTGCATCGGACTAGCTTCGGCGATTCCTCACGCATATCATTCGTACTTTGGAAAAGCAAATCGGCCTGGTCAAAATCGTTGGATCCGAACAAGATATTGCCACCCATGGGGCCGCAAACCCATTCAGCTAACGAAATAGCAGAGGCTAACGGAGTCTTGCCATTCTTCCTGGCTTCTACCAGGAGCACGTCTTGATACTTACGGACCCAGCGCTTAAGCTCTGCGTCGTAGATATGTGGAGCGAAGATAGCCTCGATAATAGCCTTTTGGAAAAGCTCCAGTTTAAAAGGCTTCCCCGCAAAGGGGGCCTGGCCGTGCCGCAGCTCGTGCTCGATGAATTGAATGCGCTTATTCGATGCGTCGTAGTCCATCTTCACGTCCGGATCGGCCAGGTCGTGTGATAAACGGTCCAGCTCCAAGTGGATGTAACGACCGGCGATGATTTCGCCGGACAGGATTTTATCACGATATTCAGCTATGTAGCTCATTCGTAGTCATCCAATCCTAAATCATCGTCATCAACCGTCCGGCCAAGCACGGCCGCCAGCTTGAAAATGATGTTCGCATAACTGGCCCTTACTTTCGGGAGCAATTTCGAAACAGGAAGTTCTTTCTGACGGGACGGGTTCACCGGGTCCACTTTGACCAGGCCGGAAGCGGCGGCAATCATATGCAGACGGTTCAACTCCGTACGAAGACGCGCCGCTTCTACAATGGCGCCATCTAAAAGGGCCAGCTGGTTCTCGTCGACGCCGTCGAACAAACTTTTGATTCGTTCATATTCTTCTTCGATTGTCATGTTCTCGCCTCCTCACACGGTATAAAAGCGTTTCTCGTTCCAGTATTTCCGATTTCAAAAATCTTCGCTGGAAAAGTCAAAATTTTGGTGCGGATGAAAAAAGGGTACTCGCCACGGTTCGGCTTTTTCTTAAAATTTTTAAGTACCCGGGGGGCTATTCTTGATAGTCGTCGAACCATCGTTCGATGTATCCCTCCCAGGCTTTCGCCAGGTTCCCGCGACCCGCGCGGGCGTTGGCCTTGCACTGCGCTTTCGGCAGGTCGCAGAAGATGAGTTCAGCCCCGAGCTTCCGAGCCAGCTCTTCGCGCTCCAGCTTGAATGGATAGCCGCCGATGATGTACGCATCACCCCACCGGCCAGCCCGATGCTGTATCCGGTCCAGCAAAAGCGAGCGAACAGCGAACACATCGCTCTTCAGCTGGTCCGGCTTATCGTACAGGCTGCACCCGGACACCGCGTAGAACAGCAGGTCCATGTCGACGATGAGGTCGCCGCGGTGCATCATCTGCCGGACCAAAGTCGACTTACCACTGCACGGCGCGCCGTACACAAGATACACGTGATGCGTGCCCTGTCCATATCGCTTATGCGACTTGTTGTGGCAGTCGAAGCAGATAAGCTCGACGTTCGACGGATTCAAGGCAACGCTTGCGTCTGTCACGGTCTCCGGTGTCAGCTCTTGGATGTGATGTGCAATGAGCTTTGATGTGTCTGCCATGTAGTCCCGATGACAGACAGGGCACACCGTGCCGCGCTCTTGTATCAGTGCCCGGCGCAAGGACCGCCAGGCCTCGGACTTATAGAAGGCGGCCGCCCACGGCTCAGCCATAGAAGTCCTTCATCTCCAGTTCCTTCTGCTTCATGGCAAGCACCTTATCATCGTAGGCTTCCTTGTGACGGTCCTTCGGGTTCAGCCGGAAGTAATCGGACAGCCATTGCAAGGCCTTCATCCTGTCGGCCAGCTTGATAGACACGCCATCGCTGGTAGATTTGATTTCCTGCACCAGCTGGCCATCGATGCTGTCCGAGTCTGCCGAGTGTACCTCACCGTCCTTGACTACGACGAACTGGTTGATGTTGGCAAAGGCGATACGCATATACATCTCAACGATATCGCCGCCATCGGCGAACAGGCTCTGCAAGCGAAGCTCCTTGAGGTATCGGATATACTTGCTTACGATAGGCTTATGCAGTAACTCGTAGGCTGTGTTGCACGCCGTGAGGCGTTTGCATCGATATGCCCGCTGATAACTTGTAACGGCATTGAAGCTATTGACGTAGTAAATGCAGAACAGCCGCTGCTTATCGGTCATCCCGTCTTGGAAATGCCGATGCATCGACTCAGCCTGCTGCTGCGCTTCTTCATCGGTGATATCTTCGTCATCGAGTTTCGGGGCATCCGGCTCCGTCCATTCATAATTCCTGGCCTTAGCATCCGGGTCCTGTTTCTCCCACTGATCCCTAAACTTCCAGCGCTTGATGTCGTCGGCAGAGACGCCGACCTGCTGCGCTATGTCTTTGTTGCGTAACCGTCCGCCGCTGGCAAGCCAGATTTCATAGGCCCGCTTGCGTCTCGGGTTCCGGTCTTTATGTCGTCCCATGCTATCAACTCCCTTCCGCTGGGAACAGAAAAGCCACCGGCACGAGGCTTGTGTCGATGGCTTCCCCTGTGTAATTTTACTGATTTGATAAATAAGGAGGTGTTTACCCGATGAGCTCAGGCAATCAAAGATGAATGTGTTGACTTCTTGTCCCTTCTATTTCCAGTTTACATTATATCACCGGTCGTCAGTTCGCGCCATTCCGTTCGAGTTCGTCTTTGTCCGTTTGAGTTCGCAATTTTAAAACAGCGGCGTTTTTCGCGTAAATCACTTCGAAATGAGCCATGGCATCGCGCTTCAGCTCGAAAAGCTTCGTCTTCCCGACGCCGATGTCGGCCATGACGTCCGCCCAGCCGAAGCACCACACGTAGTAGCCCATGAGGACGTCACGCTGGTCCGGGTCTTCTATCTGCTCGATGAGGCTTGCGGCTTCAGCCCGACGGTCGATGAAGGCATCCCATTCTTCGTTGGCCCGGCGGATGATATCGTCGAGCCTGGCAATCTTATCGGAGATGTCGAGTGGCTTGCCTCCGGCTACGTGACTATTGCTATAATCGATGGCCGACAAGCTGCATATGTCATCTTCCAGGCGCTTCCGCTCGTGCTCCTTCACCCGCAGCCGTGCATCCAGGCGGCGGATGGTGTTCAAATACTCTTCGGCTTCACTCAAATCTGGTCTCCCCCCTTCACGCTGTCCTTCAGGACTTTCACGACGTACTGATTCAACGTCAGGCCGCCGTCGTTGGCGGCGCTCACCAGTTTCTCGCGCAGGCCCGACGGCAGGGCTACGGCCAGGGCGCATTTGAGCTGGTCCTCCAGCTCCGGCGTCGCGACGCGTTCCTTGCCGAACACTTTTTCGTATTTCGCTTCGTCGAAGCCGCAGCCGATGAAGTGCTGCAAGTCTTCGAGGCGGATCGTACCACCGCCGACACAAGCCGAGATGCCGCAGATCTTATCATAGGCTCTTTGAAGCCGGACGACGCCGAAACCGAATTCATCGTGCAGCGCCATCAGCGTACAGGTCATCCAGAAATCGACGGAACGGTCCAGTGTCGACTTGATAAGCATCTTATCATGCAGGTCAAGCCCTTTGCGGTTCACGGGCTTACTCTTCAGTTGCAATCTCCGGCCGACGTCGACAGAAAGGCCGGACATAGGCGGTTTAGCGGCCGCCCGTTTCATCTTCCTTGCTATGCTCATTTTCTTCAGCTCCTTCTACACTATGTAACAGCATCGAGAGGTATTCCGCGGCTTTGGCAACGTCTTTTACGGGAGTCCCTTTTTTGGGGTAGCGGTACAGATATTTGATGATGTTCCCGAGATAATAAGCGTCTTCTCCCAAAAGGCCTCGCGTCATGATTCCGATGACTTCCTTACATTCGACGCCTTTCCACGTGTAATGGTCCGGCTTCTTGATGTCATGCAGCATCTTTGCGTCCATGATTACACCCCCTTCTGGAAATCCTGCCACATCTGGCTCACCTGAATGCCGTGGTTGTGTTGGTATTTTACCGACCGGTATTCGTCGTAATCCGGGTCGATGTCATGATAGTAGATCTGGCAGACCTCGACATCCGGGTAGATGATCAGCGGCTGAACGACGAAGATCTCCAGTGTCCAGTAGCCGCAAAAACCGACGTCGCCAAAGCCGGCCGTGACGTGAACGAACATGCCCAGGCGGCCGATGGAAGACCGGCCTTCGATCATCGGTACGAAGCCGTGCGTTTCCGTATATTCGTTCGTCCGGCCAAGATACAGTGTGTCCGGCTTGAGTACGAGACCCTTTTCCGGGATAGTCAGCACGTGGGCTTTTTCTTCGCGCTTCATATCCAGCGTCACGTCGTCATAAGCCATCAGTTCATGATACAGCGTCAGGTTGACGCTGTTCGGATTGACGTGGCGGCTGTCGAAGGGCTTGATGACGATGTTCCCCGACGCCATCTGCTGCCGGATGCGGTTCCCCGATAAAAGCATCAGCGGTGGCCCCCTTTCCTATCGCGTTGATTGATGACCGAGACCGTGTAGTTCTCGGCGTCGTTGACGGCGTTCTTGCTATCGCGCCAATGGTATTTCTTGTGCCGTGCGGCCCTTTCTTTCTCAAAGGCTTCCTTTTCAGCTTCCGTCATCTTACGTGTATGGACTTCACCGCTTTTGCAGTAGTCCGGGAAATCTTTCGGTTTTGTCATAGTTCCTCCTTATATCCGGCCCATTTTGCGGGCCTTATAAATCCCATAATCGATTTTCAAGCGGTTCGCTTCGCGGATATCATCTGCAAGGCTTCCCGGCTTCACTTGTTTCACAGGCTCTGGCTCCGGGTGAGTGTATAGATTTCGACGCGTTTTGCCGCCGCGAATGTGCGGCCGCCTCGGTACGCGGGGCCGGAGCTTATAGAGCTCTTTATCTAGGTGGTTCATCTTAACTCAACTCCTTCACAGCGATGCGGATGGCGTCCAGCATGGCCTGCTGGCCAGCTTCCTTACGTTTCAGCGCCTGGGCGACGGCCTCATCGACGGTCCCTTTAGCAATCAGCTGATGGATGACGACGGTCTCCGTCTGGCCCTGGCGGCAAAGCCGGGCGTTGGCCTGGAGATACTGCTCCAGGCTCCACGTGAGACTGTACCATACGATGATGTGACCACCCTGCTGGAGGTTCAGCCCGTAGCCGGCGCTGGCAGGATGCGCCAGCAGCATCGGGACGGCTCCGCGGTTCCAGGCCCGGAGGTCGTCAGCCGTCTTCAGCTCCCGGGCACCCCTGAAGGTCGAAAGCAGCCGTCCCAGCTCATGCTTATACTGATAGAAGACCAGTATCGGGTGCCCGGCGTTGTCCTCTACGATCTCCTTCAGCCGCTGCAATTTGGCGTCATGGATGACGATAGCCCGGCCGTCTTCGTCGTAGATGGCGCCGCCGGACAGCTGCAAGAGCTTGTTCGACAGGGCCGCGGCGTTCGACGCCGTGATTTCTTCGCCGCCGATCTTCAAGACCTGTTCTTTGGCGAATTTCCGGTAAAGCGCCATCTCCTTATCCGACAGCTTGATGGCTATCGGGTTGATGATCTTCGGCACGTGGACCGTACCCTTCATCGACAGGCAGATATCACCGATACGCCGGTAGATTTCTTTTTCGGCGTTCGGCCCGAGGATCTTATAGCTGTAGACGATAGGGCCGTTGGTCTTGTCGGGCTTGAAATAGTTGTGGCGGTACGCCGTCAGCGTCCGTCCCAGCCGTTCGCCGCCATCCAAGAGGTACAGCTGCGCCCATAGGTCCATGAGATTGTTTGGCGACGGTGTCCCTGTCAAGAGAATCATCCGGGAAAAGCAGCTCCGGCACTTCCGTAAAGCCTTAAAGCGCTTCGCCTGGGGATTCTTGAAGGACGACGATTCGTCGAGTACCAGCATGTCGAAAGGCGGCTGGTAGTGATAGTGCTCCATGAGCCACACCGTGTTTTCGCGGTTCGTAATGTAGATGTCGGCATCGGCAGTCAGGGCTTCCCGGCGCTGCCGTTCTGAACCAAGGACCGTCGATACTGTCAGCTCCTTAAAGTTATCCCACTTGGCTATTTCATCCTGCCAGGTGCTCTCGGCGACCTTCTTCGGTGCGATGATGAGGACCTTGCCGAGCTCCAGGCGGTCATACAGGAGTTCGGCGATGACGCTCAGCGTCACGGCGGTCTTCCCAAGGCCCATCGGGAGGAACAGCCCGCAGCGCGGTGTCTCCAAGGCCTTGTCGATGGCCGTCTGCTGATAATCATGCGGCGTGAACCACATCACGGCCGCCGTTTAAGGACGATGTCGTCGATGAACCGCTTCGCGATGTCCTTGTTGTCGATGACGTAAACGGGATGGCCATAATTGCGTAATTTGGCAAAGACGCTCTGCTGGAGGGGCCGCGGCTGCTGTCCGGGCCGTTTCAGCTCGACGAAATACAGCGCTCCGTTTGGTGCGATGACGATCCGGTCCGGCACGCCGGACTGGTTCGGGCTCACCAGTTTAAACGTCAGAATTTTATTTTTATGCGAAAGGGCCACGAGGTACCTTTCAACGTCTTTTTCGTTAATGTCCATGTGTTGCGTACAATCTCCTTCCTACGAACCAATCGAAAATTGCCAAAGTTGCCATTTTTTTACATATAGCTTAAAAATAGGGAATTAGGCAATGCATTTTGAAAGTATTTTATCAACGGTTTTTTTACTAAAACTCTCTCGCGCGTCTATATACCTTTTTTAAACTTTTATAACAATAATTGGAAACAATGGAAACATAGCACTGATGAACGGCTTGGTAGTGCTAGATTACCACGGTTGCCCATTTGCGGAATAATCGGCAATAACAGGCAACTCTGGCAACTGTTTTTACATTTTAGAATTGATAATCATAAATAAAGTTGGTTTTCACCGTTTCCACGATGTTACCAGTTATGACAACCCGAAAGTTGCCACTATTTTTCTGGCTTTTTAATGCGGATGTACGCCCGCTGCACACCATAATTCTTGAATCTCATTTTACCGGATTTGTTACATTTATACGGTAACCATCCAGGCATGTTCCGGAGAACCGTGTTCAGCTCGCGGGCTTTGGCGTTGGTGAAGTTGACCCGGTTTCCGCCGAGGCACTCACACCACACCGCCAGGGCACAGGTGCGTACTTGTAAGAATCGCCCGTCCGCAAGATCACCGGCCTCATCACCGTACTGGATGAAGTGCTGGCGCTCAGGTACCGTCATCAGGTCCCAGTTCTTCGGGACAGGCGTGTCAAGATACCCTTCGATGACGCCCTGGAGCTCGGAGCCTTCGGTCTTCGCTTCCTGGACGTCGCGGGCCTGCCGTTCAATGTCGGGCGGAAGCAGCAGGCTCGGGTTCTCCCGGTAGAGGCAGACCGCTTCTGCCCAGTACTGGTCCTTTTCGTCTTGAGTCATGTCCATCGGGCCCCGCTCCGTGCCGCCTTGGCACTCGAGGATCCAGAAGCGTCGGCCGCCCGTGCGGTCTCTAAGGCAGATGTCGTCGTTCGTCGTCGCGAAGAATACGCACTGCCGTGGAAAGATTTCCGTGCGACGGCCGTAGGCTACGCGGAACTTGTCCTCCGTCTTGCTGATGTAGGCCTTGATTTGGTCGGTACCGGCCCGGTTGGTCGCCTGCATTTCCGATAGTTCGACGCCCCAGGACCCTTTCAGACCTTCCATGGCGTCCTTTCCCGTGATGTCCCCGATGGAGTCGTTGACCCAGGGTCCCATCATTTGCCGGATGATTGTTGATTTGCCGATGCCCTGCGGACCTTGTAAAACAAGGACGTTGTCGAATTTACAGCCGGGCTCATAGATGCGGCGCACCGCGGCTTTAGCATGTGTGATTGTCAGCGCGTGCGTATACTCGGTGTCCTCGGCGCCAAGGAAATCGACGTAGAGCCTGCCGAGGCGCTCCGTGCCGTCCCAGACGAGGCTGTCTAGGTATTCCCGCACCGGGTGTATCGTATTGATGTGCGTGACTTCGGCCAGGGCATCGTCGATGACCTGTTTGCCGGTTATCTGATAATACTGACTTAAGTAGTTACGCAGGCAGGCATCGTCCGTGTCCGACCATATCGTGCTCTTGGCGTGCTGTCGCCATGGCAGGTCGCCGGTGGCTACCGTGCGGCTCTGGAATTCGTCCCAGGCCGCACGGCCTGCCAGCAGCGGGTCGCGCATCAGGATCAGCTTGATGTTTCGGCTGTCTGATTCGTAACCGCCGCGCTTGCCCGTGGCCGCTGTGAGTCCTTTCATCCAACTCTTGTCGACCTTGGCGGGTTTGCCGTCCTCGTCAATCAGTTTATCGTCCCAAAGGGCCTGGAGCTCCTGGGTCTTGTGTTGGTTGTAGTCTAAAAGGACTGCGTCGTCCGAGGCCGCCAGATCCTGCATCGCTTTGAAGGACGGGCGCTTGTTGACCGGGCAGTCAGCCGTGACGTCCTCATCCTGGACGCCGAAGAGCTGGAGCCGTACGAGGTCGAAAGCGTTGCAGTCGATGCCGCCTGCCGGGTCCGTGCCGTGATGGCTGTAGGCGAACTTATCGTCGTAGATGACGAGGCCGCCCGTCGTGGAGCCCAGGGCGTACGTGTAGCGGTCCGGGTCCGCCGTCGGCTCATAGACGTCCGGGAGATACTTCGCGATGGCTTCCTGTACCGTGTAGACACGGCAGAAAGCACCGATGAACCCTGGCTTTTCCGTGGGTTCGCCCTGCTTCTTGATGTCGCGCTTCCGGGCGATGTCCTCGGTCGCGCTCGTCGGCCAGGCCGTGCAGTCCGTCCAGTCGACGTACGTCGCCAGCACATCCTGGACGCTCAGCAGCGCCCCAGGCTGGTTGTGGTACTCGTAAAGTCCGCCGCGCGGCTTCGATGGCCAGTAGAACAGCCGGCACACGTCAAACGTCGACGGGTCGAAGTGCTGCATGCCGATGTCGGACGCCAGCCGTCGTGCGATGGCCTGGTAGGCATCCGGTTCGGCATCCGTATCGAGCGGTATCAGGACACGGTACCGCGGCGCCTCCGCCGTGTGGGAGTGCGTGGAGTATAAGACATAGGCACGCCCGGCAAGTACGCGTTCCAGATCATCTTTAAACGATTTAGCTGGTGTATCCGCATCCAACGTCACCAGGGACCGGAACTTGACGCGGGACTGGAGGCGCCGGCCGCCGTCGAGGTAGCCGCCGACAAAGCCGCCGACGTCTTTGGCCCGTTCCTTCTGCCCCTTCGTCATGTGCTGGTACTGCGCAGGCGTTTCGCCGGTCTCGGAGGCCGTCTCTAAGCGCTTTGCAAAATCAGACCAGAGGACTTCCTGGTTTTTCCAGAGCTTCGCCCATCGGGAGGCCCCCGTCGCAATATGCAGTTTCCGGTCCTTACTAATAACAGAATCCATAAAAATGCCTCCGCTTAATAATCTTCGTCGGTGTCGAAACCCAGCAGTTCGCCGGGCTTCAGGCCGCGGCGGACGTAGCTGCATTCAAGAGCGATGGGGCAGTCGTTGCAGTCTTTCCGACGGCGCCGGCAGAAGTCGATCAGTTGATTAAGCGTCCAATAAACGCTCGTCTTTTCCGCTACATTCATTGCAGCCACGCTCCTTTCCTTTTAGTACGCTTAAATCCCAGACATAAGGACGGCCGCCCAGGTCGTAGATGTCCAGCATACAGCCGTCTTTACCATACAGCAGGCAGTCGTCGCAATCTGAGATGTCTATACAATCTTTCATGAGCTTTTCAAGTCCCGCTAGAAGCGCTTGATTTTCGTCATTTACCATAAATACCTCCTTACCACGGCGTGAATAGCAGTGCGGCTGCTATGCCGCCAGTCAGCATCGCGACTATATAAAAGGTGGACTTATTATGGCAGCCATATTCAACTTCCGTGATGAGCAGCGTGAATATGCACGCTAAAATCCAACCTAAGCAAAACCCTAATTTTTCCATTAGCCCTCCTTACCATGCGGCCGATACCAGGACGCCAATCAGTACTGCCCAGAAGAGCAGGCTCCCGATGAAGAGCACCCGATACGCCGCGGCTTTTGTTTTATCGATCAACTCGTATCACCTCCTTTACGTGAAGAACATGGCCAACAGCGTCAGTAAGGCGGCGCCGCAGATCAGGAAGTAAGCTATGAGGATAATCCAGGTTAACCTCTTCATCTGCATCACTCCTTTCTATAGCATTTCGCTGAATATGCTTTCAAAAATCGGTACAGGGATGGAGTTCCCAGCTTGCTTATACAGCGCTCGTCGAGAATTAACACCGGCGGCCGCTTCAAAATCTCCGTCGTTGTATCCTTGTAGCCTCCAACATTCTCTTTCCGTCAAGTATCTGTATTTGCCATTACCTATGGGAAGACAGCCACTACCCGGCGCTCTGTCTGGTCGCTCCGTGATTGTGTAGCAGTAATCTTTGATAATTGGCAAGCGGCGCACAGTCCCCGTTTTCCCGATTGCCCGCAACATACTTGGTGCTTTGACGGTATAAAAGTCGTCTACCGGGCCGTTTTCTAAATAGTTGGAAATGGGTTGCATAGGCTTTCGTTCAAGTGCATCAAAGTCAAAATCTTGACCGCCCAACACCGATATGGTGAATATTCGCTGTCTGGCTTGCGGTAAGCCGAAGTCTCTAGCATCCAACATGCTAAATTTACTTGTGTAGCCCAGCTTTTTCAGCTCATCCATGTACCGCTCATGGTTATGCACCATGTAGCGACTTCTTACATTCTTCACATTTTCCCAGATTATAATTCTCGGTCGCCACAATCCCATGTTTTTGACGATATTTAGTGTTTCCCACAGGAGCGACGATCGAGTGCCGCTTCCCGGGTCTGCTCCCTTTTGACGGCCTGCAATGGAAAAGTCCTGGCAAGGGCTACCGTGAATGAGAATATCCGGCTTTAAATTCCAACCGCAAACGTCCTGCGTTTTATACGGCAGCTCGTTTGCAAACATGGCATTGTAGCTTCGCACCGCTTTTTCGTCGATTTCTACGTAATCTATCGCTTTTACTGGAATTCCCATATTTCGCAATGCCACTCTCGGACTACCGATGCCACCGAACAGCTCCAAAATTTTCAACAATTAAATCACCTTCATTCATCCGCATCTAATCCCCGCCTTTCTCCGGTTCCGGGAGCGTCAGCCGCAGGGCATCGGCAATGTGCCGAATGCTCCTCTTTACGGACGTGATGTGGAGCCAGGCGGAAAATGTCGAGGGGAAGTAGTTATCCAGGGCCAGGTTGCAGTGGTCTATCACATCATCATTCCAGGGCTTGCCCATGATGCTGCCGTCGTAGTCGACGAAGTAGTAGACGTTGTCGGCCACTCGCTCGAACGGCTTATCCGCAGCCTGAACCATCCGGCGTACGGCTAAGTGGACGCCTGTTTCTAAGTTAAAAGCATCGTCCGGGTGGCATTTCGCTTTACCCAGTATCTTGACTCTGCCATCACGCCGAGCGCCGACCTTTACGAGGCCGTTGGCCTCGATCTTCACGGTGAGTTCCCCGTGTTTCACCAGGTCCTGGCTGTCGATGCCTTCATCGGCCAGCGCCCGGTCGAGCACAGATGTTAGGTAGGCCTTGAAATCCTGGCTCAGTTGCAGGCTGCCGTCGAATTTCGGCGGCTTTTGGGTACGCTTACCGGCGATGTCCATGAAAAAGCCGATTCCCCTTTTCAAATCCAATTTAGGGATAGGGCAGTGATTATCTTTTTCTAATTCATCTTGTAAAGGGCATTCCGGGCAGAGGTGCGTAGCACAATAAACCTTAACTGTGTTCAAGGCTTTCATAGCTACGGCTCCGGAAATCGGCGCCTTGCTGCTGTTATCAATAATCATGTTCTTTGCCTCCTTTAATCACCGAATGGTTCTTTCAAGTTGGCCCCTTTCGTTTCCTTGTCCGGATACGGGGTCAGTTCTGTCGGCGCGCAGTGGTCGTGCCGCATCATGCGGCAGCGGCTCTTTATGGCGCAGCCATCGCAAGAGATTTCGATCTCATCGCGCTGTTCACAGTACGCGATGAGAAGGTTGAAAATCAGTTTGGCTGTGGCTCCATTAATCAAGCGGCTCACCTTCTTTGTCGAATAACTGTAAATCGGTCAATGTGTAAAATCCGGGTTTGTATTCCGGGTGTTTGTCGAGCCAGCACATAAAGGCGTTGTCTAAGAATACGCCCAGATCCCGCATGTCGGCGTTCGTGACGTCGTCGAGCCAGTCTTCGGCCCCGCATTCTTCGCAGGCGGCATCCTGCAAAAATTCGAGAAGATCGCTGGCGTAGTCCCCCGCCGCCGGGCGGAAAGTGTTCACTTTACCGACCATGATCGTATGCGAGCCTTCCCGTTTGGCCTCTTCCATCCCGGCGATTAGTGCGTTATTTTCGTCGTCGAACCAGTCCCGGCAGACGTAGTCTTCATCGTCGAGATAAAAGGACCATTTTCCGTTAGGTTTCATCTGTTTCCCTCCTTAAAGGTACGTTAATTCATAGAGCGCTTTCTGGATATCGAAGATATCGTCATTATTCAGTGCGTCATAAAGGTCTTCATAGTCAAATTGGATGTCGTTGGCTTCTTCATCCCAAAAGACGTCATCCCAAGATTTATCGCTGGTCAGTATGCCGTTTTTGCGTTTCCACGTGATGGATTCGGCTATAGTCCCATCGTTTTTATATAAAGTTTTCGTGTATTCATCCGGCGTAATTTCGATGATTACTTTGTTGTACATTAGAGTCCCTCCTTATTTCAGCTTGCTGATGTCTTCCAGCACCTTCACGACGTCGTCAACTTCCAGATTCCCCAAGACGTCGCTTGCAACTGGCGTGTCATACGAGATTTCCCAGTATTTCCGGCGCTTCCGGAGTACGGCTAATTCATACAGACCTTGCGGCCCGCCGTAGCTGTAAGGGCCGCGGATGACGCTGGCCCCATAGCCATTTTTGAAGTGAAACTGGTAATGTTCCGTCCCGTCGAGGTGGTCTTTCCATTCGTTCCACGGCGTGAATTTACCGAATTTCATGGCTTTCCTCATCTCCTTTCGAGCAATTTTTCAACAACTGGTAAGTTTGCAATAATTTTTATGTCGTAATGATGTGTTACTTCATCACAGCGCTTTTCTAAGGCCGGATTGGTGATGCCAGCCGCTTTTAGAGCAGCGATGCTTATTAATAGGGCGTTGGCTTCCACTAAATCCGGATGCAGTTCCGCGTATCTTTTTTCAATCGCACGCTGTCTTGATCGTGATATCGTGTAGCATTCCCACTCTCCTTTAGTCTGCATCGTTACGGTATTATATTCGTCCCGGAAGCGCTGCAATTCCATGTCTATAGCCAGCTGATATTGACTAAAAAACTGAGGCATATTTTTAGCCGGCCGTGACAAGCAGTCATCAATCACGGCAAATCCCAAACTATAGAATAGCCACGTATCATTTTTAAAATCTTTTGGCGGACGTTTTAGTATAGTTTGTGTCCGCTTTAAATTTTGATATTGCTCTAATTTCTCTTTTATCGACCCAGAACCACGCGCAATGGCGGTAACACTTTCTTTTAATTGTTCCCGTTTGGTTTTCTTCTTCAATCAAGGTCTCTCCGTTCCCTGCGGATAAGGCCGCCGAGGCTCATTCCACCCGACATACCTAGGTTTCCGCCTCGTCCGTGGTCCTTCCTGTAATAGCTATGCCGCCAGTACTCTCTTTCGCACTGGACACTGCAAAATACATGACGCTTATCATCCGGGTCGGCAATCCTGATTAGTTTGGCGCATTGCCGACAGCGGAATTCCCGGATAATCGGTACGCCCAGGCCTGGCTCTGCATGCTTTACATCTATGTGCTTTTCCCGATAACGCCGACATCCCGATGAGCAATACTTTTGATTGCTCCGCTTCGGCGTAAATACGCTATGGCAAATCGGGCACTCCCGATGAACTATCATGGCTTCACCCTCGCTTCCCATCGTTTGAGCGTGGCACGGTCGCCGCCGTTTACGCCCAGCACAAAGCACAGGTGATTAGACGACGAACCGCCGTCGTGTCCAGTGCCTTTAAGAATCAGTAAGGATGCGACTTCGGCAAAGGTGAAGCGCGAAGTAGAGAACCACCTCACGTAATTCCCCATGATGCGCTCTGCTTTCCTGATGTCGAAGCCCGTGGGAAAATAGGGTCTCCCAGTGGCATCAAAATAAATATCTCTTTCTGTCATCATCTTCAGCTCCTTTCTTTATCGGTTCGTGACCCATACAAGTTTTGATTTCGCCCGCGTGGCCGCTGTGTAGCGCCAGGCGGCGCGGAACTTCGGGTTTTGCGGATCGGCCCAGGAATCATCATACACGACGACGTAGGGCCATTCTGAGCCTTGGGCCGCGTGACACGTGATGGTGTAGGCGTACTCGAATTTACGGTACCCAAGGTCTTTAAAGGTTGCGTCCGGCGCGCATTCCGGTACGAAGTCGAACAGCGCCATGCCCTGGCCAATATCTATAACATTTTTTGCCTGCCCGGTCATGCCGTTTACCAGGCTCAAAAGGCCCAAGCTCGAGAACGTACATTCGTCCCAGGCGTTTTTCTTGCGGACGATTTTTTCGCCTTCCGTGAGCAGGCCTTCCCGGCCGTACAGCTTCCGGGCCCAGGCGTTGAAGGTCTGACGGTTGCGATTGGTTGCGCAGATGAGCTGGCTGGCATGCGTAAGCAGCGTCTTGAAGTTACGCAGGAACTGATCACGTCGCAGTACAACGAGGTCCGGTCCCGGCGCGATGGTCTCTCCAGTCGGTGACCAGCCTTTACGGAGCTGCTGCGCGAAGAGCGGGATGCGGTTGCCGCCATCCTGTCTCATGATCTCATCGAGTATGATGTCCGGATCCCGCAAAAGGTCGGAGTACCGGTCGCCGACCGGCGGGAGCTGGCCCGGGTCGCCGATGGCCAGGGTGGGGATCTGGAAGCTCAGCAGGTCTTTCGCGACCTCCGTGCCGACCATAGACGCCTCATCGACGACGATGAGCTTGTATGGCAGGTACGGTTTGAGGTGATGCACGATGCGTTTCTTTCCCGTCTGCGGGTCCGTTACCGTTTCGTAGTCATAGATGGCTGAGTGTATCGTCTGGCCCGGCATGCCCTTCTGACGCATGACGCAGGCTGCTTTGCCCGTGAAGGCACAGTATAGTGTGTTTTCGTCTGATTCAAGCGTCCTGGCAATCGTCGTGGCTACGGTCGTCTTCCCGGTGCCGGCATAGCCGGCCATCTTGAAGATCTGCGTGTTTTGCTTTGCGTACCAGTCTGCGGCCATGTTTATAGCCAGCTGCTGTTTTTCGTTCAGCCGCATGGTTTCACCTCCTAATCTTTTTGGTAGTACTTCGCCTCGAAGCCGTCGGCGTTCATGACGAGGCCTTCGTTCCAGGATTCGTTCTGGCACATGATGCGGACGGCTTCGTCTAGGCTGCCCTTGCCTTCTGGCATCTCCAGGATGACTTCATCGTGGATGTGGGCGCAGATCTTATAGCCTGCGTCGGTCAATCGCTTCATCGCGGCGCAGAGGCAGTCGCGGGCGATGGCTTGTACCAAATTTTCCGACAATTTTCCACCGTATGTCTCCAGCGTCCCCCATCGGCCGGCAGTCGTCTTGCTTCCGCCCAGGCCGGTATAAAGGATGGCGTCGCTGCCGAAGCGGTTCTTACCTAAGTGCGGATGCAGGTATACGAGATGCCGGCCCGATGGGAGTTCGACAAATAAGGCGTCATTTTCGACATGGAAGTGTAGGTTCTTTTGCTTGATGGTCGTCGGGATGCCCGATACGGCGTTCATCGCGGCGTTTTCCACATCGGCCCAAAGTTTTACGATGTGAGGCGACGCTTCGCGCCACTTGCGGACAACGGTCTGGAGTTCCTCATCAGTGAGCCCCATTTTATCGGCGCCCATGGCCTTCAGCGCTCCGATGCCGCCGCCATATCCGCAGTTGTGGACGAGTTTCCCCGATACGGTAAAACGGTGATTTGGTCCGGCATCTTTAATGTCATAGACGCGAGCCGTCTTTGTATGCCGCGCCAGTTCTTTCGCTTTTCGCGTACCGCTTTCTGCGCATCCTGGATGATTTGTTCCCTGTGGCGTCCTATCAAAGCCTGATCGTAGCAAATGCGCTCCGCTTTGGGCGGCTTCGATAAAGTGTACTGGCCTATCGTTCCCTTCGATCCATACGAGATGATCTGGTGTTGCTGTGAGTCCTTCATAGGTAATCACCTTTCTTTCACCTTTATAAATAACTCCATCATGATGAACGAATTGCTGACCGTCCCAGACTTTCATATCTTTAGTTACTTTTTCGATAGGTATTAAACCTTTATCAGTTAACACCAGCTGCCCTTCGGCTAAACAAGCTAAAACAGCGACTTTGCCCTTCTGCCGAAGTTCGCCGTTGACGCCATGTTTCACGACTGGCACGCCAAACATAGCCGAGGCTGTCGCGCAGTAGATGTCTTTCCCTTCGGCAAAGGCCTTCATTTCCCATTCTTCTCCGGCCAGCCAGGCGATGACGCGAGCTTCGATGGCCGAGAAATCGGCCACAATAAAACGCTTGCCCGGAGGTGCTTCCAGTGCCGTGCGGATGAGCTGGGAAAGTACGTCCTGGACGTCGTCGTAGCACATCTCCAGCGTTTCCAGGTCGCCATCAAGGACCAGGTTTCGGGCCAGGTCTAAGTCTGGCATGGAATTGCGAGGCAGGTTTTGCAGCTGTACGATGCGCCCGGCGAAGCGGCCGGTGCGGGCCGCTCCGTAGAACTGAAACATGCCCCGGATGCGGTTGTCTTTGCAGGCCGCCAGGCGCATAGCATCATATTTCTTGATGCTCGATTTGCTGATCTTCTGCCGGATGCTGAGCATCTCCCGGACGTCCCCGGGGATGTCTTCGGCCAGCATGTCCGCGACAGCTGCTTTCGATAAGCTGTCGACGGCCCGGCCGAGTCTCTCTTCCAACCAGCCCTTGACCTGTAGCGGGCTGTTCGGGTTGTCGAGGCCCGTGATTTCCATCGCCCGGGCCAGCAGTTTTTCCCGGAATTCGCCGGAGAGCCGGATGGCGTTGTCGACTAGCGTCTGGTTGACCATAATGCCGTTGCGGTTGATGGCCTGGTCGATGAGCCAGTTTTCATGCTCAAAGTCCGGCGGCCGTAAATTGACTAATTTATCCCGGATGGCCCGTTCGACGACGACGTCCTGGCGGTTGTACTCTTTAAAGATGGCCCACTTGTCCGGCGCGTCTTTTGGGTAGTTCCGGGTTCGGCCACCGTTGGCCTTCGTCGGCTTGCAGGGCAGGCAGAAGTAGCGGATGAGCGCCTTGCCGCGCGTGTCTTTTTGCTGGTCCGCATCAAAGTGCATGGCCTTGGCCACGGCGGCCAGGTGTGGCGGATAGGAATTATACAGTGAGAGGATGCGGTCGCACTCCCACTGTTCTTCCGGCAGGTCCGGGAAATAAATCTTAAGACAGTTTATTTCAAAATTTGCGTTGAAGGCCGTCTTCACTGTGTCTTTGTCATACAGCGCTGCTTTGACGTCGTCCGGAAGCATTTCGCCCTGCGCCAGGTCGACGACCCGCACGGGGTCGTCATCGAAGGCGTAGGCGAACAACAGGATTTCGAAATCCGGCGCTTCTACGTATTTATAGACGCTGTATTTTATATCGTTGCTGGAGTAGGTCTCCAGGTCGATTGCGAGTGTCCGCATATCGTTTCAGCTCCTAAATATTACAAAAATTCTTCGGCGTCTTTGAGGTCCTTTTCGTCAATGAGGTCGTCATCCCAGGAGTCGCCGGTGACTACGATGCCGCTGAGCGGTTCGCCGTCTTTAATCTTGCGGATGGCGTTGAGACCGACGCCGATGCCTTTCTTGCCAGCGTGGTTGTAGCAGAAAAGATTGAGCATGAACTGGCAGTAACAGCCGCTGTAGACATCTTCCGGGTCCATGACTTCCGTACGGTCCTTATTGAATACTTTCGGCTTCTTCGTCGACGAGGCGTTGCAGAAGTAAGCGTTCTGGTACGTCGGGTCTTCGGCTTTGGTTTCATCCGTGTCGCCGTCGCGCAGCGGTTCGTGCACGCCGCGGTCTGTGCCGCCCCATACGCCGCGGGCTTCCGGGTCGTTGCGGAGCTTCGCGATGGCATCCTGGAAGCGCTTGAGCGTCTTCGTGTCGCTCTTCGGGATGATGATAGACGCGGTGTACTTCAAGTTCGTCGGATCGTCCTGGTTCGGGCGCGGTTCAAAAATATGAGCATAAGAAAGGCGGGCTACGCCGGTCTGGATTGTGATGTTTTTCATGTTGGTTTCCTCCTAAAAGTTAAAGTAAAGAGTCGTCAAAAGCGTCGGCCGCTTTGGCCGTGATATCGAGTGGTGGTCGTTTGTCGCTGAGCTCTACGAGCGTCGGCTTGCCATCGGGCTTTTCGATGAGGTCGCCCAGGGATTCTGCCAAGGCCTTCTTGCCGACGAGCTTTTCCAGCGCCGTCAGGGTTTGCAGTTCCCTGGGCTTATAGACAGCACTGGGACCGAAACCCAAGTTGATGAGCGCCGCCGCGGCTGCATCGGGGTTGGTGATGACGCGCTTGCTCCGGCCTTCCACAAGCTTCATGCCGGGCCAGTCGTAGCCGTCGAGGGCCTTGCCCAGGGCGTAATCTTCGAGATCCGTGAGCCAGCGTTTGATATCCTTCGCGGCTCGCAGGATGGAGACGGTCTCGAGGTCCGTCAGCGTCTGCTTCTTGCGGAGCGCCGTCTTTTCCGTCATATACGCGGCCAGCGCTTTGCACCGCGGCCGGAATTTGCAGAACCGGCAGTGATCGCCGGCCTGGAATTCGCCCTTGCCGTCATAAGCCTCTTTGGCAACGGGGATGATGGAGCGGCCCCAGTCGAGGAGCTTCCCCGCGCTCAGTGTGTCCGTCGAAACGCTGTCGAGCCGCGGCTGGATGATGGTCATACGGACTATATCGAAGCCATAGAGCATGCCGAACTCCTCAACGGCGCCCAGGGCGTAGAGCCGCATCTGTGTGTTGCCTTCAGCCGACACCGGGACGCCCTTGCCGTATTTGAGGTCGCAGATCTCTAACGATTTGTCGGAGACGATGACCATATCACCCGTTCCGAAACCATCCGGAACGTACGTCGAGAAATCGAGACGGAACTCGACGTGTACGACGGCGTCGGGCGATGCCGCTTTCGCGGCGTTGATTTTTTCGATGCAGATGTCAACGTAGCGCTGCACCGCTTCCTTCATTTCTTCGTTGTCGCTCTGCACTTCGGCCGGGCCGCCGGCCAGATAGCCTTTCAGCGTCTTTTCGGCCAGGGCGTGGGCCTTCGTTCCTTCCTCGGCGTAGACGGACGTCGTCTCCGGGATTTCGGCGTTGATGCGTGCCGACGGCGGACAGGCCAGCCAGCGCGACGAACTGGATGCGCTCAGGATTGCGTGGGTACCCGGCATATCAATCGCCTCCCAGCAGTTCAAGGATGGCCGGTAAGAGCGGGCGTGTGACGTTGGTCACTTTGCAGGCTTTGACGTGGTTCTCTTCGAGCCATGCCTTAAGTTTCTGCTTGTTGTCCGGCGATTTGTGCAGGAAAGCCGGGACGAGTTTGCGAATCTTCATGACTTCCGCTTCCGTGAGTTTGTCCGGGTCTTCTGCGGGCTTCGCCGCTTCCGGTTTGGCCGGCGCCGGGGCCGGCGTCTTTGCAGGCGCCGCTGTGGCGGTTTCTTTCAGGCTTTCCGCTACGGTGACTCCCGCTGGGTTGATGACGTCGCGCAGGCATTCACAGAGGCAGTCCAGGCTCTTCATGAGCGCCGGCGATTCATCCAGAGTGATATGAATATTCAAGTCCATCAGTCTAATTCTCCTTTCTCCAGGCTGGTCAGGATGGCCAGCAGGTCAGCGTATGTTTCGGCGATGGGAATGCCCTGTCGGCTGGCAAAATCGTATTCTGCCTGGCAGCCAAGGCTCTGTTCCCAGTCGCCTGTCATGAAGACGACGTCGCAGCGCGATTCGAGCTCCAGGAGGAGCCGTAGGTCACGGCCGTAGTGGTCCGGGTCATAGGGCCGGCAGGTGACGCTGAGCGCCGGCACGAAGAGGGCTTCCGGGAGCTGACGGGCGTAGGATTTGCAGATTTCCCGGACTCTGGTGACATTGGCGGCGTCGCCGCCGAAAGGGTGCGATACATAGATAATCGGTCTCATACTTCAGATTCTCCTTTGCTGAATTTCCAGGCCATGTACTGGCCGTAGGATAAGCCCATCGCGCGGGCTTCGTCGATGCACTGTGCCAGGTGGCTCTTCGTTTTGCGCCGCCGCTTCGGCACGGTGCCCGGTTTAGGGGGTTTCCGGGGATGGTAGCGGGATTCAATCGAGCTGACACGGTGCGAATGCTTGTACCCGCAGGCCATGGCTCCATAGTTTGTGTTTTTCAGCGGCTGGCCACAGTATATGCAGGTGTCGGTGTGCTGTCGCTTTTTAAATAGCATGTAGCGGTCGTGTATCTTCGCCCGGCAGTCCGGGCATTCGTGAAGTGGTCCGTAGCGATGGGCAAGATCGGTGTACGTCTTTCCACAAAGCGAGCAGGTAAGCGTCATCATTTTCATGTCTTCCGCCTCCAGTTCCGCTGGCTATCCCCTTGCTTGTATTTTTTACGGGCATACCGCTTGCTTAAAAGTTTTGCGACCAGGATGCCGGACTTCGTCTTTTCCGGGTCATCGCTATAAAGGTGACGCTGACACATCCGGGCGTGTATGCCCCGGGGCAGCACCGTCAGATTGTCTAAGCTACAGTTCGTCTTGTCCCCGTCGAGGAAAACGAGGACGTGCCCGGCCGGTATCGGTCCGTGCGCTTGCTCCCATACCCAGCGGTGCTTGTAGGTCATCTTGCGGGCACCCGGCGGTTTGAAGTGGACGAACCCGTCCTGATCGACGGATTCATAACCGTCAGGTCGTGAATTCCACGACTTTTGCCCCTTTTTGAACTGCGTGGCTTCACCGCCGATATGGAGTCCTTTCATACCTTTGTGCCAGGGCACACATCCCTTTTTGTAATGCCCGGTAAGGCCGCTGTTCATCCGCCACCGGCTGCGCATGTTCTTGACCTGTCCGAGCGTCAGGTGGACGCCGAACTTGTCGAGCACCTGTTTCTGCTGGTCTTTATATGTCAGTCCCTGGCAGTGGTCCTTGAGCCACTGATACTGCTCTTTTGAAAGCAGTGGGGCACCGACACCTGTTTTAAGGCCCAGGTGATATAAGTAATACGACACCCGGGACGGCGATATGGCGTAGCCGAAGCGCTGGGTCATCTCGGCGGCGAGGTCTTTCGGCCAATGTCCTTTATAGTTGGCTTGCAGCCACTGGGATTCGGCGCTGTCTTTGCGCCAGATCTTAGCCATCGTCGTCATCCCCCGTCATGAGCATCTTCGGCGCTTCGGAGTCTTTACGGTACATGCCGTCGCTCCGGGCCAGGGCGGCTTTGAGTACCAGGTTGCCCGTCGCGATGATAGACTGGCTGACGTCGATAACAGCGTCGGTTTTGCGGATCTCCGCATCAAGGTCCTCGCCTTTAAGGTCCGGGTCATCGAGGGCCCGGAGCCGGGCGAAGAGGATGTCGTTGAGTTCGCCCAGGTCGTTACGAGGCTTTGTCATTTCGTCGCCCTCCCGTCTTTGATGAGCAGCCGCTGGCCGGGATAGATGAGCTGGTCGCGGCGGAGGTTGTTCGTCTTCACGATGTCCGTATAGGCATCGCGGATGTCCACATCGTCTTCGCGGTACTTGTCAGCGATGTCCCAAAGGGTGTCGCCCGGCTCAACGATGTAGTATGTGAGTTTGACGTCCGGATTGGCCATGGCCTGCCAGCCGGCATAGCCGATGCCGAGGCCCAAAGCTCCGGCAAAGACCAAGGCTAAAATCTTTTTACGTGTTCGCATGGTTTTTCAGCTCCTTCTCGGTCTTTCAAAATAGCTAATAGGTCCTGGCCGTCGTAACGGCGCAGGAATTCATTCAGCGTGACCTTGCGGACACGCTTATAGTGCCCGAACCGCAGCGTAGTCAGCAGACCTGTACTGACAAGCCGAGCGACGTTGGCCGACGATGTCTTGAGCCTGGCTGCCACTTCATCGAGTGACAGCAGCCGGTCCGCATCGTCCCTAATGATTCGTTCCTTGTTCATGTTTCTTCAGCTCCTTCATGCTCTTTCCGATATGCCCGTAAAGCCTTGGACAGGTGGCAGCGTTTTTTCTTCGGCCGTTTCGGCGGCTGGTAGCGGACCAGCTGGCACGGCGCGCCGCTCATGCAGTCCCGGTGGGCGGGCCGGTACTTCCCGTCTTGGAAGACGTGGAGATACCAGCCGCCTACGATGGCCTTATGGCATAAACAGCATTTCATTCTTCGTCCTGCGCGGATACCAGGGTTTCCAGGATCCAGCGGGCGTAGCGGAACCCGTCGGCGACACCCTGGTAGTAGCGGGCTTGCTGGAACAGCAGATTCGAGCTCGTGTCTTCTTCACCCAGGGCTGCATTGCAAAAATCGAGGGATATGTTCTCTAGCTGGTCCCGGCGGCGGTCGTAGTTGTCGGCGAGATTACCGACGAACTGCTTGAGGTCAGTTTTCATGGTGGGCATCCCCCTTTCGATGGAATTCAATAATCTGGTCATCCAAGGCGTGTTGGGCGTCGTCCAGCATTTCACGCAGGCTAGCAATGAAAATCAGCCGCGAGACCGGTGAGTTCTTCGTATCCGTCGCGATACGATACAACGCTTCGCCCAGCACTCTCAGGATGCTATCGCTCGGTCCGTGGAGCGAAATAAGAGCTTTGGGTTTCGGGTCGCCTTTCGGCTGGTATTTCCCGGAGAGAAAGTAATCCACGCCATTGCGGGCCATGATGTCCCTGAAATTTTCGGCGGCTTGTCGGATTTCGATTTCGTCCGGTTCCGTGTTGCGGTCCTTCTTTTCGGCCGCGGCATCGTCGATGATGCCTTGCACTTCGTTAATCAATCTTTTCGTTTCTTCATTCATTTTCTTCAGCTCCTTTTAAATTACATGATCCAGTCTTTGGCCTGCCGCAGGATGTCGTAGATCATCGCCGAGACGTTGTCCAAAGCGATGTTCACGTCGCGGGTGCAGTGGCTTTCGAGGTCCGTCACCTTGACGGTATTGCCGTCGTCACTCAGACGGAAGGAGAACCACTTATCGTCGACGCCCAGGGCCCGCTCTAGGTAATGCAAGGCTTCCTGCTTCTTGACTCTTTCTTCCATCTCAGTCGCCCCCTTTCTCCAGCAGGTCGCGGAGCATCGGGATGACCTTTGGGGACCAGAGCAGCTGGTAGCCGCTGTGCCCGCTGCTAGCAGTGTACGGCATCGCTTCACTGAGCTTCTTCCCTTCTTCCGTCGCGTGCCAGTGGCCGCCGACGCTTTCCTGGAGGCCGAGCGCTTTAAGCAGCGAGTTGACGCGCTGCGGATTCGGGTTGCCTTTGTTCGTCAGGACATTGAGCTCAGCGGCAATTTTCGTCGGCGTCAGGAAAGCGGGGTTCGCTTCCGGCGGCACGAGCTTCTTGAGCGGCTCCGTATCGATGCCGTAAGCTTCACCGACCATCTGCATCGAAGCCGTCATGGCGATGCCTTTCTTGACGTGGAAGACCTGGGCGATGGTATCCGCGGTATCGCCGATATCCTTGACGGCGGTCTTGATCATCCTCGTTCTGTAGTGCGGGTTCGGGGTGATCTTGGGGACGGCATATTTGCCGGTTTTTCGTATCGTCGGTAAAACGTCCGACGTGACCCAATGTTTGAATTGTTTAGCTGTCGGAAGCTTGCTGGAGAGAACTAAACTATATAAGCCTGATTCATTGATGAGTGTGGCCTTGCTTTTGTAGTTAGAACCAGTGTCGGGAATCACGACGCTGGTTTTATCTTCGTCATCAACATGTCGTGCGAGAGCATCACGGCTGTTACTATAGCCGAGTGCGTCTGCTACATCTTTGCCGACGAACCACGGTTCGCCGTCTAGTGTGATTGTTCTTACTTGCCCGAATTCCGGACTATTGAAAATTTTCAGTTCATTCATAGTTCATCAACTCCTTCTTAAAAACTTGCGTTTACGTAAGTTAATCGGCAAAAAAAACCCTTACACATTCATCGGTGGTCATACCCAGAATCGTTTTTAATGCTTGAATTTCAGCTCTGGAGAAGTCGCTTTTTCCCTTAATCTTGCGGTATAACGTGACTTCGTTGACACCGAGTCGGTCTGCTACGACGGACATTGAAAGATGCCGCCGGTTTAACATATAACGGAATAACGGTTCATCGAACATTTCCCATCACCTCGTTTCTTGCGTTTCCGCAAGATTATAGTACCACGTATCACAGTATGTGTCAATGCGAAAACGCAAGAAAAATAAATATTTAGGCTAAATATATTGCAAAAACGCAAGTAAAGGCATATAATATAGGAAACAGAAAGGATGATTATTGTGAAAGCTGTAAAAGATATTATTAAAGAGAAAAGATTGGAGCACGGATTGACGATGAAAGAATTAGCTCAAAAAGTCGGAGTTAGCGAAGGCACCATATCGCGATGGGAATCGGGAGAAATAGCCAATATGCGCCGGGGTGCTATGGTTGCCTTATCGAAAGTACTGGACATATCACCGGAAGTATTGATGGGTTGGGACCAAGAAGATAAGCGTAAATCAGAGGTGTATGAAAATAAACGCGCTATTCCAGTTCTCGATGACCCAGATATTCGCATTTTGGCTCGGAACAGTCAATTAACCAAGGATCCGGCAAAGCAACAATTATTGAAAAGTGTAATTAAAGCTATGTTGGAGGACACAAAGAATGAAAAATAAGATTCCGGATAGGCCCCGTTTTTTAGCCGTCTCACAATGTGCCTGGGATGTCATAAAGTATTTTGGCTTTCATCATTACCCGATTGACGTAAGCGTTATATACAAGGAGTCGCCAATTGTGGTGAATACGTATCAACATTTTGCAGCCAGAGCTGGATTAACACTCGATAAGTATATAGATGTAGTAGGCGCTAAAGATGGCTTTTCCATTTATGACAAGAATAAAAACAAATATGTCGTAGCTTTCAACACTCAGGATATGACAAAATGTCGTATCCGGTGGACATTAGCTCATGAATTAGGTCATATAGTGCTAAACCATTTCGACGAATTCGAGGATACACGACTCTCACAGACCGGACTTACTGAAGAAGAATACGGGGTTCTGGATGTCGAAGCCAACGTTTTTGCGTCTGAGCTGTTATGCTCACCCGCAATGGTTGGCCTGTTACCGGAACGAGAACGTAATATCGACTTCATCAGCAACTTGTTTGTCATATCCAAGCAGGCTGCTGAGAAGACTATTGAACAATGGTTGGAGCATCAATGGCTTCATAAAAAGCATGCAGCCTTTTTTGAACAACAGTTTTCGTCATATCTGTATGGCGGACACGAATCCGCTTAGTCGAATCGAGGTGTTCTCAGAATGAATGTAAAACGGACGATTGTAACAATGCTGTTACTGTTGACCGTCGCAGGACCAGCTTCCGCGTTGGCGCCTTCCTGGTATTGGCTATCGCAAGACGAGCAAAAAGGAATCCAGCTTTACGTGGACAACAATAACGTCTACAAAACGCAAAATTATGCTGTCGTTTGGACGAAGATGCTGTACCCGTCGGGTGATTATACTCTCTGCCAGTACAAGGTATACCGCCAGGGGTTCGTAGATTGGCTGTACTTAAATATGCGCGATGCTCGAGGCCACTCTATTCGCGAGATTCACCCAGGCCCTAAATACCACCATATGACTATAGTACCCGGTTCAAGATTTGATGCCCTTTACTATGCTTGTTACGGCACGTCGCCGTCAAATAATTATTGATTAAAGGAGTTGAGTTTGTATGAAAATCAAAAAGCTGTTGCTACTGGCATGCCTCGTTTTCGCGTTCTGCATGCCGGTGTCGGCGGATCAGTGGTATTGGGTGGGTAGTAACGACTATATCTCTATGTATGTCGATAATAACCACGTAAACAAAATGGACGACTTCGCCCAGGTCTATGTACGAGTCGTCTATGCGGATGGCCATTCGTACATCGGCCAGGCACTCATATCTAATACAGCTGCTACCGTCCAATTCCCGGAAATCGCCGTTTATGACAGCAACGGTCAGTACCAGGGCACACGGACAGTCCCTGACTTGCTGTATATTCAGGCCGTGCCTGGCACATTGTGGAATCAATTACTCAATCTCGTATTTTAAGGAGCGTGATTTTACATGCGTTTAAAAAGTATACTCGTTACAACTTTATTGACTGTGGCTATAGCGGGATCGGCCTTAGCCGCTTTTCCCGGTGATGACGACAAGGATGCGGCTGCTATTTTTTCCGCGATTCAAGATATCAGATACACTGTTGAAGCTGATCCCGATTTTAGAACCTATAAAAATGTTGTATTTAAAGCTAACGTCGCTTTGATTAAATATGACGAAAAGCACGCATACAGCTCAATAAATGGGCAGCTACTCGACAAAATGATGAAACCTTATAAAGACGCTTTAGACGTCTGGACGTATGCGATAGAAAACAGAACCGGCTTTTATCCAGACTATACGCACAAATTAGCGTCTGAGTATAACATACCAATACTATTTACCATTGATGGTGCAGATGCGTTGGATACAGGAACTGCGCTTAAAGCTATGTTTGACTACGCTAAAGATGTGGAACTCACCTATAGCACCTGATTATAAAAAAATATCCCCGGATGACCGCTACTCACCGGGGATATTTAGGAGCTGAAGTGCGATATGAATGACCGCAACCTCGTATATAGTATAGCATACGGGCTCCTACATCTCAAATACAAGTTTTTAAGGAGCTGATGAATATGTATGTACGTAAAATCAATAACCGCTGGTACTACACCATCGAAGACAAGGACGCCCAGGGCAAGCGCAAGCGCCACGAACGCTTCGGCGGGTACACCAAGGCTGAAGCCGAAAAAGCTTATCGTAAAGCGATGTATGACATGGACCGCACGGGCCGGTACTTCGAACCAAGCGGCATGGCCTTCCCAGATTTTTTGCAAGAATGGCTCGAAAAAGATGTTCGTATCAACTGCAAGCCTTCAACGTACGACAGCTATGGTGCGATGATCCGCAACCATCTTGCCAAGCAATTCAAGAACACGACGCTGCGGGACCTCACACCAGCCGTGTTGCAGGACTACCTGAATAGCCTGCGCCCTCGCTATTCCCGCAGTACCTTAAAGGTCCTGGCTAACGTACTCCGTTCAGCGCTGCGCTACGCCGTAGCAAATCGGCAGTACTTGTCGGAAAATCCAATGAACAACGTCCGCATCCCCCGCTATCTGCCGGAACCTCCGAAGCAGAAGGTCTTTACACCGGAGCAGCTGCATCTGATTTTCCGCCGCTTCCCGCGGGGCACGCAGTTGCACATGATTTGTATGCTGTCGTACTGCACCGGTATGCGACTCGGCGAATGTCTGGCGCTCACCTGGGACCACGTGAACTTGACCGCTCGGACCCTTGATGTCGTCAGCAACTGTTATGACCGGCTGGGGACGAAGCGGCTTGTCGGACCGAAGACATCAGCATCGATCCGCACGATTACCTTCGGCGCGAAGCTAAAAGCCGAATTTGAAGCGCAGAAACTTTGGCAGGCACAGAACCGGTTCGCCTATGGGCCGCACTACTTGCAGCAGCCTGGGGAAAACTTCGTCTGCACACAGACCAACGGCCGGCCGCTGACGAGCAACAACGTGAAGTATTTCAACCTATGGTGCCGTGAAACCTTCGGCGGTCTGAGCTTTCATTCCTTCCGGCACACCCATGCGACGATGCTCATCGAGCACGGCCTGGCTATCGACTACGTCAGCAAACGCTTAGGGCATACTTCGGTATACACCACAGCGAATATCTATGACAGCATCACGGATAAACGGGAACATGAAGCCATCGACGTCATGGATGCTATCTTGTAAAGATTCTTCCGCCGCGGCAAAATCAATGGCGGAAGGAATGACGGAAAAAGCCTGACAAGCCGCTTACCTACTGGGCTTTTCTATATTTTAACGTTATCGGAAGTAACAATACTTCTAACTCCACCCCGTACTGCTAATGACTGTAAAATCACTATATTTCTAGTAATTCACTATCATTAATGATATCTACTTATTTTTATTTTGGCTCATTTTTGATTCTCTCCCTGCTAATATGGCCAAATTATTATGCTGACGGAATTTTTTTGCTTCATAACTGGACTTGTAAACCTGTATCTGTAGGCTGGCGGAATTGAATATAGGCGCCATGCGTCTTTAAGCATATTTAACTTAGGTCAAGATGAATGATGTTAATCTATCATGATAGTTTGCCAGGTTCTTGGTGTGGAATCCTTACTACGAGCTAATCTGTTATCTATGGATATGATTCTTTTTTCTATACAGGCATCATCTTAATAGTTGAGCCAATCAACTACTTTTAGAGAAATTAGGCTTCTTCTCTAAAAGTAGTTCAAAAAACATTCATTGCGAAGGCCTTTCTTTGGCAGTATAATTAGGGTTGCTTATTACTGTTTTTTACGGAGGTTATTCGCCATGCAGCGATTTTTGTCTTACGAAAATACGATTTTAGCTGTCGTCATGATGGTGTCTTTTATCAACCCTTTTACCAGCAGCGCTTTGACGACGGCTTTGCCTGGGATTGGTACGGCTTATGGTGCGACGGATGCCCAGCTCAGTTGGGTCATTGAGTTGTTCTTGATTTCTTCGACGGTGACGATTATGCCAATCAGCAAGATTGCCGACCGGATTGGCAAGCGTCATGTCTTCTTGTTTGGTGTATCCTTATTCTGTGTCTCGTCACTGGCTGTGTATTTTGTGACTTCCCTCTATGGCTTATTTTTACTGCGCATCTTGCAAGGCCTGGGCAAATGGATTGTCAATGCCCATGGCAGTCTGGATTTGTTTGGTAGCCTCTTATATGCCCTGGCTATGATTGCCATTATGGTTGGCTTATCGGAAGTAACGAGTCTTTTCTATGCTAAATATCTCTTGGCCGCCGGCTTCATCCTGTTCCTGGTGTTCTTGTATGGTGAATGGCACCGGAAAAGCCCGGTCCTGCCCGTCCGTATTTTTGCCGACAATCGCGTGTTTTCCTGTTCCAGTTTGGCAGCTATGCTCAACTACTGTGCAACTTTTGGCATCAGTTTCCTCTTGTCCATTTATTTGCAGCGCATTACCGGCCTCAATGCCCGTGACACGGGACTCGTCCTATTGCTCCAACCGGTGCTGATGGCGCTCTTGTCCCCTGTCACCGGAGCGCTGTCGGACCGTATCAATCCCGCCGTCCTGGCTTCTTCCGGTATGATTTTGATTACTTTCGGTCTCTCCTGTCTGGCAATCAATGTCTCTCTTTCTTCCTTCTGGTTCATTGCCCTGGCCCTGGTCATCATCGGCATCGGTTTTGCCCTGTTCACGGCGCCGAATAATAACGCGATTATGGGATCCGTGGCATCCAAATATTATGGGGCTGCTTCATCGGTCGTCAGTACGGTCCGCCTCATCGGCCAGGTCCTCAGCGTGGCCATCATCACCTTGATTCTGTCACAAAGCGGGGCTGCTGCGACATCAACCTGGCTGGCCCAGCACATCCAGCAGGCCTTCATCGTTTTCACCGTTCTCTGCGCCATCGGCATCATCCCTTCAGCCGCACGGAGTAAGTGAGTGGAAAGACTATTCCCACGTTTTCCAGATTTCCGGTACGTAGCCTATGGTAGCCTTAGTACCGTTGCGGACGATGGGCGTCTTCAAGACTTGCTGATTATCCAAGACTTTAGCATCTTTTTCATCATCGACGGCATATTGAATCAAGGCCAGCGCGTTTTTATCTTTGCATTTCGGGTTGAGCATGGCGTCGAGGCCGCCGACGGCTTGTTTGACCTTGGTATATTCGCCTTTACTCAGGCCCTTTTCTTTCAGGTCGACGAATTGGACTTTGATGTTCCGTTCTTTAAAATAGCGGATGGCTTTCTTTGTATCAAAACACTTATTCGTGCCAAAAATCTGGATATTCATGGAGTTCCTCCTTTAGTTTGAAAAAATAAAAAGTGAAATAAAAAACAAAAAGCTTTTACTTTTCGAAAATATACCTTATAATATACTTGTATATTATTTATTGACACCATAAGGGGGATTTTTTATGGCTAAAAAAGAAAACAAGTTCAAGGGGTATGATATTTCAACACAAGCCGTCCATACAGGCGTCGCTTATGATGCGGAAACAGGAGCCGTCCGCCGGCCGCTGCATATGGCCAATAGCTACAAGCTGCCCGATGACCTGTCGAAGGTCAATTATTCTTCAACGGATCTGCTGATGTACGCCCGCAATGGCAACCCGAATCAGCACTGGCTGGAAGAAAAAGTCGCTGCCCTCCACGGAGCCGATGACGCCATCGTTCTGGGAAGCGGCGTCGCCGCCCTTCACGCTTTGTTCTGGACGCTACTCAAGACAGGCGACCGCGTCGTCTATCCGAAAGTCAGCTATATGGCCGTCTATCGCCTGTTCCACGAATTATTCAACTGGAAATTCGGCGTCGAAACGGTCATGGTCGATATGACGGACCTGGAATCCGTCAAAAAAGCGATTACGCCAGGGACGCGCCTGGTCCATATCGAAACGCCGGACAATCCAACTGACGGTATTTCGGACATTGCGGCTATTGCCAAAATCGCTCATGAAAATGGAGCGGTCTTGTCTGTCGACAATACCTTTGCATCGCCTCTCAATCAGCATCCCTTGGATTTCGGCGCTGACTTTGTCGTCGAATCGCTGACCAAATATATCAACGGCCACGGCGATGCCCAAGGAGGGGCTATCATTTCCAACGACTTGGCGACGATGGACCGGATCCGCTATGAAGCCCAGGTCAATGTCGGCTCTGTCATCAGTCCCTTCAATGCCTGGCAGATTTTCCGCGGTGCCGTCACCTTCCCTTTGCGGATGGAACGCATCAATCTCTATCCGGAAAAATTCCGCAAGGGCTTCATCCGCTTCAGTATCGGCCTGGAAGATCCGGACGACATCATCGGCGACCTCAATCAGGCCTTGAAAGCCATCGGCTTATAAGGTCAGCGGAACCAACGGCTACCATATAACAAAATAGATTGGGGAATCCACCCCGACAGAAAGCGAAGCAAGGTCGAGACGACATCCGTTGTGATGACGACTCGGCCTTTTTTCACGGCCCGGAAAGATCGGCGGGCAATGACCTCTTTCGTCCCTGCCAGGGGATAATGGCGGAACTGCTGGTTCCTATCGGTCTGGATGGCCGTCGCAATAAATTCCGTGTCTTTGACCCAATACGGGCAGATGGCAGAAACGAGGATTCCCTGTGGGGCCAGTTCAGCGGCCAGGGCCCGGCTGTAGCGCAGGAGAAAGGCCTTGGTCGCCGAATAGACGGCCAGTTCCGGAATAGGCAGGAAAGCGGCACACGAACAAATCTGGACGAGGTGGCTGCCGGCCTTGCAGTATGGCAGGACTAATTGGACCAGGCTGATTGCGGCCCGGTCATTGAGGTCGACCATCTTTTCCTGAACGCCTGACGGAATCGTCATGACGGAACCCATCTTGCCGAAGCCCGCTGCATGAATCAAATAGCGGACGATAGCCCTACTATCGGTTAAGGCTTGCTGTAAAATCCGAAAGGAACCGTTCTCGGTCAGGTCCAGCGGATAGAGGCGGCTTTTCGTCTTCAAGGCCCCGGCCAGGTCTTCCAGCTGCGGACGGCGCCGGGCGACGAGCCAGATTTCATCTAAGCCTTCGTCATCCAATAATTTCACGTATTCCCTTCCCAACCCGGAAGAGGCACCGGTCACAATGGCTATATCCATGATTTCCCCTCCTGACACTTTCGATAGCACTGCAAATATTCAGCTTCGACGTCGGCAAAAGGCCGTGGTTCATAATCGGGAAGGCAATGCACCTGTGGCTGCGCACTGTCCGGCTTGTCCTGCAAGAGATAGGTCAGATCATACCAGAGGAACGCATTGTCAATGTCTTTGAGGAGCCGCGTTTCTTCTGCTGTCAAAGGCTGGCCCAGGAATTTCTCGTAAATGACGTCGAGCAGCCTGGCTTCCGTCTGACGGTAAATCGGCATGAGCTGCTTCATCGGCCGTGGTACGTCAGACATATAACATTCCGTCGCATCGTGCAATAGGGCTGCCAGGACCAGATGAGATGGCAAATTCCTGGCCCGGGCCTCCTTGGCACATTGCAGGCAATGCTGGCCAACGGAATAAAACGTCGTCACATGGCCATTGCCCCGACAGATGAGCGACAGGGCGTGGGCAATGTCTTCGATACAGATAGCCTCGGGATTGGGATGGGTAATGTCGAAATGTTTTCCACTGTAGGTAGTGATTTGAGGAGACATGGTGTTTAGGTACTTCTTTCTCTGATTATTTTTGCGTTTTAGGGCATATTATTCCGATAAGTATTAATTATCGGAAAATCTAGGTTTTAAGCTAAAATTTCTATATCTTGCCGCCGCGTTTGCCGCCATGATTTTACAAAATCGAATCGAGTTTCTTCATGGCTTCCCGATTGCGCTTATCTGTAATAGTGTCGTAAATATTAGCCGTCGTCGCAATCGAAGAATGGCCTAGACGCTTGGACACGTAGTCGAGCTCGATATTATTTTCCAACATCATCGTGGCATGGGTATGGCGGAAAGAATGGAAACTGCCGCCACCAAATTCCTTTTTGCACCACATATTGAAATAGCGCATATCATTGCTGTTCATCGGACGGCCGTCTTCGCGGGTACAGACAAAATCGCTTTCGACGTAATCGTCACCGTAGAGACGGTGGTTCTTGGCCTGCTGGGCCTTATGGCGGACCAGGGCTTTGTATAAAGTCTCATTAAAGGGAATCGTCCGGACCGATGACTTGGTCTTGGGCGTCGCCTTGCAGACAGGGATGCCTTTTTTATCATATAAGGTACTATCGACGGAAATCGTTCGGTTTTCCATGTCGATATGAGACCATTGCAAGGCCAGACATTCCCCGACACGAAGGCCTGTACAATAGGCAATCATGCAGGGAGCGTAATATTTATGCCCCAGCGGAAAGGCGTGGAAAATAATCTGTATCTGCTGATGCGAAAAGATGACCGGCTTTTTCCGGGGAACGTCAAATTTCGGCATCTTGACATTGGCCATGGGATTCGTTTCGATGTACTGGCGGTTGGAAACGGCCCAGCGCATGGCATCATTGAAGACCGTGAAAATCGACTTGACCGTCGAGCGGGAATAACCATCCTGCTTCAAGCTGTTGATCCAGTCCTGGATTTCCGCCGTCGTCAGCGCATCCAAAGCTTCATTCCCGAAACGGGCACCAATATGCCATTTAATGATTCCCGCATAGGAATCGTACGTATTGGGCCCTAAATTGATACGCACATCTTTTTCCAGCCATTCCAATAAAAAATCCATCATCTTTATGACTGGTTTTTCCGAAACCGCTGCTTCATCGAGAGCCTTCATGGCCTGCCGATAGGCTTTAGCGGCCTGTGCATACGAAGTACCGCCGACGCGTTCTTCCCGTAGCCTGCCCTGACCATCTTCCGTCGGGACTTCAATCGTATAATACCATTTCTTGCCTCGTTTTCGTAAATACATATGCGGCACCTCCTTTGTTTACTATTGTACTATGAGAAAAGACAAGATGCAACAAATGTTCCTGCAAAATTTGCCGATTTAAGGAAATTTAAACAGGCACTCCATGTAATAACTCACGGAATAGTTAAATTCTCCTTATAAAGGCATTTACGGAAATTATGTAAAAATCCGGCAAAAAAAGAAACTATGTTCGACGAGGCATTCGCCCCCCCCATCATCGAACATAGTTTCTAATTGCTTTATTTGGCCGATATGGTAAAATAAAAACAGAGATAGTCCGATGGCGGAACATCGGCTCTCCTCTAAATGTTGTAATTGAAGAAGGCCGTGTACCGCAAAGGTATGCGGTTTTTTTCAGTTCATAAATTATTTCTTACTAGCTGAAATAATCAGCACAATAAGCGTAGCAAAAGCTATCATTAATGACAAGGCTTCGTATACACTCATGCCGATCACCCCGCTTTCGCGAGGAAAACCGAATACATCGAACTATCTCATGAGAATAAGTTCATCATGTTTTTAGACAGACTTCAAGAAAGGGTCGCCAGCTCGTGTTAGTCTTAAGGGGATTTAACATGAGCTGGCGGCTTTTTATACTTGAACGAACGTTTTCAATGGATTTTTTGCTGAATAGCGAACAGTTTGTCCAGTTGGTCTGTCGGCAGCACGTTCAGGTGGGAAATGTCGTTCCGTGCCTGATAGGCGCACTGGAACCATTCGTCGTCTTTTTCTTGGAAGAAGAGGCCCTGCCCCCGCAGGTAGTGCTGCAGGTGGCGGAGTTCCAGGTCCGTAGGCCGGTTCAGTTCTTTTCCGTATTCGTCCTGCTGGGGCAGTATCTGCTGTATCATCGTTTCGTATTTCCGGACCAGGTAACGGCGGATATCTTCGAGAATAGGTAAGACGTGCTGCATCTGTGTTTCCAGGAGGATCGGCACCAGGTCGACCGATAGCTTTTGTCCCTGTATGACTGTTTCCGGGTGGAAGTACAGGTCCTGCCGGGCCAGGGCCAGGCAGAGGCGGCCATCCATGTCGGCGATTTTGGCGATGATGTCGGCGGCATAGTACTGCTGACACAGGTTGAGTTCTGTATCGCGCAGACAGGTCATGGCGAAATACTGGATATCATAATGATAGAGGTAGTGCTTGCGGTCCAGGAGGTGTACACCGGCCATCTTGTCCCAGGCTGCCAGGACCGGAGAAGGGGCCCGGAAGACCCAGGCACTCCCCTCCCGGCCGGCCAAGCGGCCTACGGCAGCGGCAGCCTGGGTCAGCCAGGGACAGTCACCGGAAGCGGAATCGACAAAAAAGACGTAATGCTGCAGCCCGGACTGACGAATCAGGCTGGTCAGTGGCGATTCATCTAAGGGGTCGAAGCGGAACTGGGGTGCATATTGTTGGGCGATGAAGGCTGTAAAGGCATTGACATCGTCAAAATCATCGGCAGCGATGCGCACGTAATGGCAGTCACAGTCATAGCTGGAAATGCGGTCTTTCAGGGCTTCCGTGAACACGTCATCATCTAAGTCGGCATCCATGGCCAGGCACTGCTGGTCCAGGATGGCCCTGGCGATTTCCTTGACATATTTATGAGGTCCGGCGACTTCACGCCACCAGATATCGCCGGCTCCTTCATTCCATTCACGCGTTTCCATATTCTCTCAGCTTCCTTTCGATATCGTCCCAATCGCCCATCATCATGTAGAAGTTGTAGCGGTTGAAGACATAGCCCTTCCCGCCTTCTTCCTGATGGAGGATGTTTAAATCGGTCATTTCATCAATCAGGGCCTGGAGCTGTTCATCCCGCATGTCGGCGATTTTATGGACTTCGTAAGCGGCGCACACATCCCGGATGGTATCGAGGGTGACCGGCACGACCCGCTGCCGTTCATACTGGTACTGATAGGCGACGACGAGGGCGATGATGGCATAGTAATTGTCCGCATCCAGTTCCAGGGTAATCATGAACAGGTCATCGATTTTCTGCCGGAATTTTTCGTCCTTCAGCAAGTCTTTCAAGTAGCTTTCATCCAATGGATAAGGCGGCGTATTGCAGTCCGTGAAGAGCTGGTTCTTGTATTGGCTGCGGATACTTTCGACGAGGTTCTTGCCGTAATACTGGATCAGTCCCGGGAAGTAATTGGTCTGGGCCAGGATAGTGCTGATGATATCCTGGTTGCGGATTTCAAAACCCAGGTAGCTGAGCGGTTTTAAGAGGAGTTCGTTCGCTTCCAGGTAGCCGAAGGGCTTGACGACCAGGTGGTCCAGCTGGGCGAAGACGGTATTATCGCCTAACTGTCTCCGGTCGAAGCGGATGACGTTGTGCAGGCCGGCAAAGATGAATTTGAAATGGCCCGGCACGTAGTCGCGGATGTCCTTTAGCACTTCAATAGGACGGTTCTGCTGAGCCGCCGCATCGACGAGGAAATGGTCCGATTCGTCATAGAGGATCATGAGCTTGTCGATGTTTTTCTTTCCTTGTGACCACAGGTCTTTCAAGCTCCGCCCCAGTTTATCCCACGTCCGGACATGTTTGTTCAGGATGCCTGCCCGCCGGAGTTCGTCGCACGTATCGCCTAAGACAGCGTCGCCATCTTTGTTCTTGATGTCGAGGTAAATGGCATAGTTCCCCTGTTCCGGATGGTGGACCAGGTAGCGGGTCTGCCGCAAGAGGGCACTCTTGCCCAGCTGCCGGCCGCCATAGACGAAGACCGGGCCGGCCATGTCCTGGATGGCTGCCAATTCAGCCGACCGGCCAATGAACATTTCCGGCGGAATCCGGGCTTCACTAATGAAGGGCTGGACATAGGCAAAGGGCAATGCCAGGGCCAGCAGCTTATCGTTGCGGTCGTTCTTTTCAAAATGCGTCAGGTACAGGGCCAGGACCCGGTCCAGGACCAAGACGTTCTGCATATCCAGGTTGGTCTTCATGAGTCTGGCCAATTCGCGCCGATCCGAAAGGGTCAGGGCGGAGTCGAGGAAAAAGAGGGTCCCCTTTTCTTTGGCTACACTGAGCTGGGATATTTCATTGACGATGCTCTGCGGCGTGTGGCTGCCCCGGAAGAGGACGACATTCAGCCCATTGTAGTAGGCGCCGCTGCCAAAGACGGCAAAGGGATGGTGGAACCGGGGCGGATTCTTTTCGAACTTCACACTGTAACAGGTACAATTCTTTTCGGCCCGGCTGACCTGGATATCAGCGATGTTCCCATATCCCAGGCCCTCTAACAAGGGCTTCATCGATTTGCCGGGGGCGCTGGATTCAGCCGACCAGGCTTCGACGAAGTCGAGGCCGTCCTTTTCCTTGCGGTTTAGGCGGTCATGGACCCGTTTATTGCGGATTCCCGGTTTCTGGTCATAAATATTCTTTAGAGATAATTTTTTATTCTTGTTGCACAAATCGAATTCGGCCTGGTACTGTTCCAGGAATTGCGTGAACGTCTTCAGGCCGAAATCACCTTGATAATTCAGGATGAGCTTCATTTCACGAGGGCTCTTGTGAGCACAGCGGTGCAGGTAGTCTTCGACGATGGTCAGGTTGCCATGGTCGAGCCAGGCCTGGATTGGGTCCAGCCAGGACAAGTCTTCCTCCTGGATTTGGGAGCGGAACTGGTCCAATTCGCGCTGCACGCTCTGACGGCGCGGTTCCGCTTCTTCATCGATGTGTTTCAGGCAGCTCTGGAGCAAGTCCTTGTACAGGGCAAAGTTCTGGGTCTTTTTGAAGTGGCTTCGGGCGGTATCGGCTACGGAAAAATAATGTTCCATCCGTTCTTTGCCGATGATTTTTCCATAGTTGGCCGCCAGTTCGACGTCGCTCCGGTAATTTTCCGTATCGGCTGCGGCATACTGCAACCCGTACTGCAAGACCGTATCCCGCTTCCCGACGCGCTTTACCGCATCATCTAGGCCGGCGATTTGTCGGGCTATGCCCAAATTATAAACACGGACAGCCTGATGATAGGCGTCCTGCCAGGAAAGGTCTGCTGTCGGCTGGGTCAGGAGCATACGGATATACTGCTGCAGGCGCGGGACGAGCGGGTATTCCCCGTCATAGTCCGGCATCAAATCGGGCAGATAATCCGAATCCAGTTCAAAGGCGTTGGCTTTTAGTAAAGGGGCATAGTAAGGTTCGCCGCTGGAACAGCCCTGGAACTGCCGGGTCAAGTCGTCCAATAAGGCCTGAAGCACGGCTTTCGCCAGCTCATCCATCACGGTATCTACGGTCTGTCCGGCCAGCTCCGCTTGGGCCTGTTGTAACAGATCCAACCCTTTTTGCCGCTGCTGCGCCAAGACGTCCGGTGAAAGGCCATACTGGTTCTGCTCATGCTGTGCCGCCTGTTTGGCCAGGATATAGCGGCAAAGGATGAGCACGGATTTCTTGATCAATTTGATTTGCTGCGTCGCATCTTTTCCCAGGAAGCGTTCGTTCTTTCGTTCGCCCACGGGAATGCTGAACCAGACGCCGTCCAAATATTCTTTTACCTTATTTTCATTGACCAGGCGGTCTTCAATCCGATTTACTGGCGTATCCGCCGTCAAGGGCGTGTTGAGGAAAGTATTGCAGAAATCGCTGAGTTCCGTAAGGCTGAAGGCGTCGACGTCTTTAAAATATGGGACGACCTGCCCATGACCACCGTATAACTGGGAGCGCAGGCCCCGCAGCCGGGGATGGGGCGACGGTTTCCGTTCATCCATGCACAGGGCCTGGTACTGTTCGGCTACGGCCTGACGGGCCCCATCGAGATCGACAGGCTGGCGGTCCGATGCGTGCTGCTGCAGACCATAGGCCAAGGACATACCTTGGGTATCGACAAAGTTCTTGCATAAGGATACAAATTGTTTCAACGCCGGAATGGCTGTAAAGGCTTCATTCGGTTCTTCATTGATGCGGCTCCACGTCTTGCTCAGCAAGTAGCCTTTCGGTTCAGCCGGCGCAAAAAAGGCGCGGACTATGGCGGCAGCATTCAGGACATCCCGGGACTGGCCCATTTCGATGGCCGGCAGGGAAATCATGGAATCCCAGAAATCGAAGCCGTCGGAATGGGCAGCCGGGTCATACAGCGGATCGTCGAGGATATAGGCGATTTCATCAGACAAAGCGTCCCAAGCTTCTTCGTCAGGACCAGCCGTGCTGGCCAGGGCATGGAGCCAGAAACTGCCTTCGGCTCGATGGCCTTTCTGGAGCAGCTGGCAGAAGGACTGCAAAGCGTCGGCCCTATCCGTGACTGCATCAGCCGTCGAGTCAGGAACCGCTTCTTCTGACGGTACCGATTCTGGCTGGGCTTCTTCCGTTTTTTCTGTTTCTTCCGGTTCTTCTGGTACCCCAGGTGCATCGGATTCATCTGGCCCATCCAGGTCCGGGACTTCCGCGACATGTTCATTGAGGAACAGCATTTTCTGCGTCTTTTCCCGGATATCCAGGCAATCGGGGATATCCACTTCGGCTTTCTTCACAGCTACGGCAAAGAGGTCATCAGCCGTCAGGACTTCGCCTTTTGACGAAAAGAGAAAATCCCCCTTTTCATCGGGATGGGTCAAGGCCACATAGATATCTTCGGTCCCGAAGCGAGTCATCCAGGGCTTGGCGTATTCCCGGGAATCGGTCAGAAGCAGCTTGACAGCCGTCGATTTCGCCAGGTACTGGAAGCCTTTCTGATCGGCTTCCAGCTCAGCTTCCGAAAAGGGTGGCCTGATGAGGAGGTATGCCGGCAGGAAAGTTCCATCATCGACCATCATGGACTTCCCAAAAATCACATAGCCAAAAAAGGCTTGGCGCTGAGCCCTGAAGAAGGCTATTTCATAGGGACTGTGATCCAATACCTGAAGGACGAAGCGCTCCATTTCATATAAGCGGCTGAAGCAGGTCCAGTCCGTCATTCTCGTAAAATAAGGGATATTGAAATATTTGCGCACTTTGTCACGCTTCAAGACGTCATATGTCTCTGGCGTGAGCCGGTAAAAGGGCTGCGTTCCCCACTGATATTTGGCGGCCAGGCCCCAGTCCAGGAAGCGGCTGCGGATGGCTTGGAGACTGTTTTCAAACGTATCGGCGCCCATTCTTTTCTGCTGTTCCTGCAAGCCCCTCGACAGCCGGGCTTCTTCCCCTTCCCCGACAAAATCATGGAAACAGAGGGCCATGAGCCAGAAGATAGCCATCCCTTCGGTCTGTTCAGCGAACTGCTGGATGTCATGGGTAAAGGATTTAGCCCCTTTCAATTTAGCACGCAAGGGCTTCTGTTGAACCAAAGCCACGCCGTCAGGCATAGCCGGCGCCAAATCGGCCTTTTCCAGGGTCGGTACGGGTGCTGGTTCCGGTTCCGGAGTGAAAGCCGGTGTAGGCGGTACTTTTGCCGTAGGTTCCTCGGGAGCCGCAGCCGACTGCCCTTCTGTCAAGCGGAAATCATGATAGATGCAGGCCAGGCTGATATCGCCGCCGAACTGGCTGCGCAGGGAATCGGCCAGGTCCCGGTCCAAGAGGGGGCCGTCGAAGTGGACGGCTTCCAGGAAGCGGATATATTTTTCTGCCCGTGCCGACAGCTCGTCGAAGGTCAGGGACAGGCCCAACAAGGCCTTGACATCGCCCTGCATCTGGCGGAACTGGCTGGCTATGGACTCATCGGTTCCCACATAGGCCACGTCGAATATGCCTTCCAATTGATGTGCCATGGCTTTCATGGCCTCGCGGTTTTCCTGTTCCCGATGCCAAGCTTCAATCCGTTCCCCTAATTCATCGGCTTTATCGGCCGTCGCAATCTGGACCTGTGCCAGGGCCTGACATAGCGCATCCTGGGCCTGGCTCAGTGCTTGCAAATCGTCCCGGACAGCTTGCTGCTGACGTTCCGGAAACCACAATCCATTATCCAAGGCTACACATAACTCCTGAATATGCTGCCGGCTGTCTTTACGGACAACCATCATATGCTCGTAGAGTTCTTTAAGCTTTTCATATTCATCCATTCCGGTCATCTCCTATTCCGTACTCTCTTGACTCACTGCGAACCGCTCTATTTATTAATTCGATACAAAACAGTAAAATCCTGCACCATTTTTTTATCCAGTATTTACGCATTTCATACATTCCTTTGCTACACTGAAAAAACTAGCATAGAAAAGGAATGATAGAGAGTGAAGAAACTGACTTATGAAAATATTGCCCATGCGAAAGAGTTGAATGTCTAAAGAGTGATGTCCGCCGCAGCCGTGTGCGCAACAAAGTACCGGAAAACTTCGACAAGCACGACCGCGTCAATTATGCAGCCTTGTCTTCAAAGCTCCACGTCGATACGCACAAGAAAGTCATTACTTTGAACATCGAGCTCGATGAATCGATTTGTTCTATGATTGATTATTTTGAAATCTTTTCCCAGCGCATGCTCATGTGCAAGCGGGCTGCCGAAGTCCTGAATCTTCGCTTCAAATTGGTAGCCAATGGCAATAAAATCGCATGACGCGTTTGGTTGTCATATAATTATGATAAAACATACATATTTCGTAGCTTATCGAAAAAAAGGCGACACCTAATTTTTAACATTTAGGCATGTCGCCTTTTCTTTTCCATGATACACTTATAATATGATTTAAAATATGTTGAAGAGAAAGGAATTCCTGAACTTCCGCATGGCCAATGCCCAGGATGCCAATGAGCCGGAAGACCATACGCCGCCGACGGCATCCCTGACCTTGAGCAACGGCAAGAAATATGACGAAATCTCAACATCATACCAGTTCGACCGGGAAGTCTCGGACAGTACGGAGACGATTACGGTCAAGGCCCTCTTCAATAATGCCGATGGCGTTCTCCTGCCGGGGATGTTCGCCCGCGTCACTATGGATAGCATCCTTTGAAGGATGCTATCCTTGTGCCTCAGCGTGCGGTCCAGCAGGTCCTGGACCAGTCCTTTGTCATCGTTGTCGGGAGCGATAATAAGTCCGTCGCCCGCGTCGTCACCTTAGGCGACCAGGTTGGCAGCTATTATATCGTCAAGAGCGGCCTCGACAAGGATGATGTCGTCGTCGTTGAAGGCTTGAGTAATTTGAAGGAAGGCCAGGACCTGGACGTCACTATGACCACGGCTGATGAATTGGGCCTGTCCCTGACAGCCGATGACTCTTCTTCTACGTCGTCCGTATCGCTTACGGCTAAATAAGGAGGCGCGTCATGTCTAGTTTCTTTATCCGACGGCCTATTTTCGCCATCGTCATTTCCATTATCATCGTCATCTTGGGGGCCTTATCCCTCCTCTCCCTGCCGATTGCCCAGTATCCGCAGATTTCGCTGCCGACAGTCAATCTGAGTACGACGTACACCGGCGCTAATGCGACAATCGTCAATCAGACTGTCGCCCAAGTCATCGAAGACCAGCTCAAAGGCGTCGACGATATGTCTTATATGTCCTCGACGTCGAGCAACGACGGCTCGTATAGCCTGTCTGTCGTTTTCAGCTTGGACAGTGACGGCAATACAGATGCCATCAACGTCCAGAACGACGCCAATCTGGCCAAGAACAGCCTGCCCAGCGACGTACAGACCCAGGGCCTGACCGTTCGCAGGTCGTCAGGCGACATGGTCCTCATGGCCAACCTCTATTCGCCGAACGGAACGTATAACCAGGCTTTCCTCAAGAATTACGCCGATATTTACTTGCTCGATAAAATCCAGCGCATCGACGGCGTCGGCAACGTCAATACCTTTGGTTCCAGCTATGCCATGCGCGTCTGGCTCAATCCGGAAAAACTGGCTGAACGCGGCCTGACCGTATCGGACGTCGTCTCGGCCATCAAAGAACAGAATATGTCGGCTCCGGCCGGGACCATTGGCAGCCTGCCGGCTCCGGCCACACAGGAAAAGCAATACAGCGCTAAAGTCGAAGGCCAATTGACGACGCCGGAACAATTCGGCAATATTATCTTGAAATCGGCTTCAAACGGCCAATTCGTCTACCTCAAGGATGTAGCCAACATCCAGACGGGGACGCAGAACGAAAGCAGCAATTCCAAGATCAACGGGAAGACCGGTATCGGCTTCGGTATCCAGCTCTCCAGTGACGCCAATGCTTTAGATACGATTACGGAAGTCAAGAAGGTCCTGGACCAGGCTAAGGAAACATTCCCGCCTGACCTGGATTATACCATCGTCATGGACAATACGAATTTCATCAACGCTTCGATTAACGAAGTCAAAGATACCTTCGTCGAATCGCTGCTCCTGGTCATCCTCGTCGTCTTCGTCTTTCTGCAGAAATGGCGGACGACGCTCATCCCGGTCCTGGCCGTTCCCGTTTCTATCGTCGGTACTTTTGCTTCTTTCAAAGTCCTCGATTTCACCATCAATACGCTGACCCTGTTCGCCATGGTCTTGGCCATCGGCCTGGTCGTCGACGACGCTATCGTCGTCATTGAAAACGTTGAAGAGCATATGTCCAAAGATAAACTGTCTTCTAAGGATGCGACGGAAGCAGCCATGAAAGAAGTCCAAGGGCCGATTATCGCCACGACCGCCGTCTTGGCTTCGATTTTCATTCCTGTCGCTTTCATCGGCGGTGTCACTGGCGTCCTGTACAAGCAGTTCGCCGTAACCATCACTATTTCCGTCGTCATTTCGGCTTTCGTCGCCCTGACCTTGACGCCAGCCTTATGCGGTGTCCTTCTGAAGCCCAGCGACAAGGCCATCCAAGGCGGGCCGTTAGGCGCCTTCTTCCGCGGATTCAACGGGGCTTTTGACCATTTCAAGGACCGTTACACCGGCAAAGTCGGCTGGATGATCCATCATCTGAAATATGCTGCGGTCTTCCTCATCTTGGTTACGGGCCTCATGGGCATCTGCTACCAGGTCCTGCCTTCGACGTTTGTCCCCGATGAAGACCAAGGCGTGTTCATGGCCAGCATCACCATGCCTGAAGGGACTTCCTTGAATCAGACCATCAAGACCGTCGACGCGGCAGCGGAAGAGACGCGTCAGATTCCCGGCGTCAAAGATGTCATGACCCACGCTGGCGGTTCTACGTCAAATACGGGCAATCTCTATGTCGCCCTAGAAAATTGGGATGACCGTCAATCGAACGACCTCAGCGCCGAATCGATTATTGCCAAATTCAATAAGACCGTCGTTCCCAAGCATCCCGAAGCCCGTGTAGCGGCTTTTAATCCGTCATCCCTGCCCGGCATGGGCCAGGAAGGCGGCTGGACCATGCAGCTCATGGATAATACGGGCCTGTCCGATACGGAACTGGGAAACGCAGCCAACCAGGTAGTCGCCGCCTGCTCCCAGCGGCCGGAATTATCTGGTGTCCGCACGAGTTACGCCACCAATACGCCAAGCGTCGCTTATACGGTAGACCGCGAAAAAATTAAGAACCTGGGCATTGAACTGTCTGACGTTTTCACAGCGCTCCAGACCAACTTCGGCGGTTCGTCGGTCAATGACTTCACCCAGTTCGGCCGTTCGTACAAGGTCATCGTCCAGGCCGACACGTCGTACCGTTCTCAGGCAGACAGCCTGAAATTCATTTCCGTCAAGTCGTCGTCAGGGAAAATGGTTCCCCTCGATACGCTGCTGACCAGTTCGATGACCACCGGTCCGTCGTCAATTACCCGTTTTAATGGCGTCCGCAGTGTCACCATCCAAGGCAGTGCTGCCAGCGGCTACAGCTCTGGCGAAGCCATGGCAGCAGCCGAAGAAGCGGCCAAGAGCGTCATGCCTACGGGGATGACCATCGAATGGTCCGGCCAGAGCCGCGAAGAAAGCACCTCGTCTAGTTCAACGACAAAAATTCTGATTATGGCTCTGGTCTTTGCCTTTCTCTGCCTGGCGGCCCTCTATGAAAGCTGGTCCATGCCGTTCGCCGTCTTATTCACTGTACCGACGGGTATCTTTGGAGCCGTCGGCTCAGAATACATCATCCGCCAGCTGGCAACTTTGTTCAATGTCAACACGAGCGGCTTTTTGAATAGTGTCTACATGCAAATCGGCGTCATCATGATTATCGGCCTGGCAGCGAAGAACGCCATCCTCATCGTCGAGTTCGCCAAAGAGCGCGTCGACAAGGGCATCGACCCGATGGAAGCCGTCGTCATCGCATCCAAGCTGCGCCTGCGGCCAATCCTCATGACGGCCTTTACGGCCATCATCGGCTGCCTGCCCTTGGCCTTTGCCAGCGGTGCCGGTGCCGGAGCACGCTGCGGCATGGGCGTCGCCGTCGTCGGCGGCATGACCTTCGCTACCCTCTGCGGGTTGCTCCTCATCCCAGCGTTTTACATCATTTCCGAAAAAATGGCCCGCAACTTCTGGAAAGCCACGGGCCTGAAGCGAATCAAATTCAAATACCGCATGTTGCGGCGGTAAAAAAAAGCTTGTCGCATGTGCGACAAGCTTTTTTAAATGGTTAGTAGCTGATGGTTTTAAATTTAAAGCAATCGCCTCAAACATCATACATCAAACTTCAAACATAAAAGAGAACGTGGCCTCGCATGATGGCAGAAACCTTCACGCGACACCATCCCTACTCATGCACGATGAGTTCCAAGATGTCCGGCCGGGTGTAGTGGCCGGCGGCATCGAATTCCATGTGACGCAGGATGACTTGGTCCAGGTCCAGGTCGGCGTAGATGATGGCTTCCTGGTCCCACACGGGTTCGGTAACGTAATGGCCGCACGGGTCGACGATGCAGCTGCCGCCACGGCAGGCTGTGTCATTCAATTTGGCAACGGCTGCGCTTTCAACCAAATCGGCGGGGTACATGTCCTTGGTGAAGTACTGGTCGACGTTGAAGACGTAGCAGCGCCCTTCGATGGCGATATGCTTAATCGTATCCTGCCATTCCGGGTTGTCATTGGTATTCGGTGCCAGATAGAGGCTGACGCCCTTCTGGTAGAGGGCCGTCCGGGCCAGGGGCATGTAGTTTTCCCAGCAGATGAGGGAACCCATGGGACCCCACGGTGTCTGGACGACGGGGAAATACGTGGCTGGCTCATGCGAATCGGCCCAGATATACCGTTCCGCCCCAGTCGGCTTGATTTTCCGATGATGAGCTGCCAAAGTGCCATTCGGTGCAAAGATGACGTTGCTGCAATAGAGGGAATACGTCGTCTCGTCCCGTTCCGTAATGCCCAGGCTGACATAGGCCCCGGCGGCTTGGGCCGCAGCGGCTACATCCTGCAGGTCTTGGCGGACGACGACGGCCTGGTCATAATAGCGTTTCCAGTCTGCCCGTTCAGCATCCGACCGGCTGCCGACGGTAAAGCCAAAGGTCAGGCCATAAGGATAACATGGGACCAGCGATTCGGGAAAAACGATGAGCTGTGCCCCCTGCTGGCCGGCAGCTTTGATCTGGCAGGCTACTTTTTGTAAGGTCGCCTTTTTATTGAACATGACCGGTGAGGCCTGTACGATGGCGGCGTGTAATGTTTTTTGTAGGTTTCTCATGATAGATTCTCGCTTCCGATAAATTATAGTCTATAGGACGAGCTGGTGAAAGGCCTGGCCGTCCAGGTCCTTCCAGGTGAAGGTGGCCCCTTCCCAGAGGAGATAACTGTGCGGGCTATTTTCCTTGGGAAGCGATGTCGAACCGGGATTCAAATAATAGTTATCCTGGCCGAAGGGCTGCCAGACCGGGACATGGGTATGACCGTGGAGCAAGATGTCACCAGGCCGCATGGGCGGCAGGGAGGCTACGTTGTAGCGGTCACCATGGGTCGCATAGACGAGGCGGCTGCCCTGGGTCAGGATGGCATAGGTGGCCATGATGGGGAATTCCAGTACCATTTGGTCTACATCGGCGTCACAATTTCCACGGACACAGAAGATGGAATCTTTGACTTCGTTGAGCATGGCAAAGACTTCCTTCGGGGCATAGTCTTTAGGCAAGTCATTGCGCGGCCCGTGATAGAGGATATCGCCGAGCAGGACCAGGCGGTCAGCCCCTTCCCGCTTCCAGGCGTCGAGCATACGGCGGCAGTAATAAGCCGAACCGTGAATATCTGAAGCAATGAAGAATTTCAACTTATTTCGCTCCTTTCTTGGCGTCGATGGCCGCAAAGACCGTGCAGTAATTGCCTTCCGGTGTCCGGCATTTCGAGCAGTGGACACAGCGGGCCGGCCGCAAATCACCTTGGATCCAGCGGTGAACTAAATCCGGTTCCGATAACAAAGGACGGCATAGGCCGATACCAGCCAGTTTCGACGTCTTCAAGGCCGTTTCCATCTGCTTCGGGTCCTTGAAGCCGCCGGTCACATAGACAGGGACACTCACGGCGTCGGCTATGTCTTTAGCGTAATCGAGGAAATAGCCGCCGTCGCGGACGACGTGGCCATCCCATTCCAGACCGATTTCCTGTTGAGCCTTGCCGTGGATATTGCCGCTCACTTCGATGGCGTCGATGCCCGACTGCTGTAGGCGCCGGCAGATATCCAACGATTCGGCGAAGGTCAGGCCGCCTTCAAAGAAATCGGAACAGGTAATCTTGATCCAAATGGGAAAATGCATTCCTACGGCCTTGCGAATGGCGGCAATGATATCGCCGACGATGCGGTAACGGTTGGCCGGCGAACCGCCATAGGCATCGCTGCGCCGATTATAATAGGGACTGAGGAACTGGTTGAGCAGGTACGAATGGCCGCCGTGGATTTCAACGGCATCGAAGCCGCTGTCGCGGACGCGCTTGGCTGCCTGGGCATATTCGTCGATGAGGTGCCGGATATCATCCGGGCTCATGGCGACACCGACGGTCCCGGTCTTGCGTTCCGGCACGGCCGACGGCGAAAAAATCGTCCGCCCTTCCCGTTCAAAGGTCGTCTTAGTTCCGCCATAAGCAATCTGCATCATGATTTTTGCCCCATAAGCATGGACGCGCCGCGTCAGTTCCTGATATTGCGGAATGAAGGCATCGTCGTAAATGCCCATCATGCCGGCATTGGGCCGGTCTTCCCCATCGACGCGGGCATAGCCCGTACAGATCAAGCCCACTTCATTCTTGGCCAGCTGGTCATAGATGCGGTATTGTTTTTCCGACATATAGCCCTTGGCATCGGCCAAGGCTTCCCACGTCGCACTGCGGAGGATGCGGTTGCGCACGGGCATCCCGGCGATGACGGCATGTTCCAATAATTTCATATATAATCCTCCTTTTTGTCGATTGGCCAACTAGCCACTAGCCACTAGCCACTAGCCACTAGCCACTAGCCACTAGCCACTAGCCACTAATCCAGTATACGAATTTTTCGCTGAAACTGCAAGGGATGAACGGACGACCGCAGCCAGCTGACGGACAGCCCGGCGAAATTCTTCCGGCGTCGTATAGGCATAGGATAAACGCAGTGACTGGGTATGGCGGCTGGAATAGATATCGCCAGGATTGATGAGGATCCCGGCCTCTGCCGCCTTGCGGAAGAGCAGATCCATAGGCAACCTATCGTGGAAGGTGAGCCAAATATAGAAACCGCCTTGCGGTACCTGCCAATCGGCGAGGCCCGTAAAGACTTCTGACAGAACCTGGCAGGCTGCCTGACAGCGCCGCTGCAATTCACACCGCAGCCCATCCAGATACTGAGCATAACGGCCACTGGTCAAGAACCTGGCCAAGACTTGTTGGGACAGGGAGCTGGCGCCATAGTCGATCTGCATCTTGACGTCACCCAGGCGCTGTACAACTGGTTCCGGCGCAATCATCCAGCCGATGCGCAGCCCTGGTGCCAAGGATTTGGAAACACTGCCCAAATAAAGGACCTGACCTCCTGTATCCAGGCTTTTCAAGGATGGCGGCGGCGTTCCGTCAAAGGTCAATTCCTCATAAGCTCCGTCTTCGATGATGGGCAGGCCATAGCGGCTGCACAACGCCAGGAGTTGGACACGGTGCTGACGACTCATAGTCCGGCCCGTCGGGTTGTGGTTCGTCGGGATGGTATAGAGGACGCTATTGCCTATATCTGAAGACTGGCGCAAGTGCTTTTCCAGGGCTTCCAAAGACAGACCCTGGTCATCAATAGGCAGGCCGCAGAGGCGGAGATGTGCAGACTGGAAGACCTGGAGCGATTTGACATACGTCGGGTCTTCGACGTAAACCGTCGCCCCGCCGCGGAGAAGCCCAGCCGATATGAGCTGGAGTCCCTGTAGGGCGCCCGATGTAATCAGGATGGACGACGGGGACACAGCCAGTCCCCGTTTCCGGGCATAGTCTGCCAGGGCCTGACGTAGGACGGGCATCCCCAGGGGCTCGACATACCCCAGGGACGTAATGGCATCGGCTACGTCCCGCATCGTCTGGCGGAAAGCGTCCTGCGGGAACAGCCTGGGGTCCAGTTCCCCCGTACCGAGGCGGACCAGGCGGTCATCGAACTCTAAGCTGTTAATAGCTTGGACGACCTCCTGATTGGCCCGGAAATAACCAGCCGTCATATAGTGGCTCCAATCCGGCTGGACCGGCAGCCGCAGGGACCAGGCCGTACTGGCTACGACCGTCCCCTGGCTGCCCCGGCCCTGGAGCACACCCGCTTCCAGCAGCGGCTTCAGAGCCTGATTCAGGGTACTCCGGTTCACCTGGAAGTGCCGAGCCATATCGCGCTGAGATGGCAGACGCGTCCCAGCCGGCCATTCACCGCTTTCCATTTTTCCATACATCCATTCGAGAATCTGTCGGTATATCGGTACGGGCTGCGCTGGGTCGGGATGCCATTCAATTTGAACGGGAATATGCCGCTTCATCACATCGTCTCCTTTTTTGGTTGGTATAATTCACATAGCTTTGGTGGGTTGGAATCCTGCATAGCTCTGTTATACTGTGATTATACCACATGAACCAACTTGTTTTGGTTGGAAAAGAAGGAGGCTTTTTTTATGTTCTTTTTCCAAGGCCTGACCATGGGACTGGCTTACGTCGCTCCCATTGGCATGCAAAATCTCTTCGTCATCCATTCGGCGTTATCCCATTCGCTGCGCCGCGCCATCGTGACAGCGCTCATCGTCTTGTTCTTCGACATCAGCCTGTCGCTGAGCTGTTTTTACGGCATCGGCAGCCTGCTGGATTATCTTCCCTGGATCAAAGCGGTCATCCTGGGGGCAGGCACACTGCTCATCCTCTACATGGCCTATGGCATGATCCGCCAAGTTCCGGATGCACTGACCCTCAAAGATCAACCAGCCTCTCTGGGCCAAACCGTTTCCAAAGCCTGCATCGTCACCTGGATGAACCCCCAGGCCATCTTAGACGGCACCATGCTCCTCGGCGCCTTCCGCATCACCCTGCCTGCTACAGAAGCCATGACGTTCCTGACGGGCGTCCTCATGGCCTCAGGCCTCTGGTTCCTTTCCCTCACGGGCTGCGTCGCCGCCTTCCGCCACGCCATTACACCCGGCATCCTGCGCGCCATCAATATCCTCTGCGGCACGGTCCTCATGCTGTACGGCCTCCACTTAGGCTATACCTTCGTACAGCTTTTTTAACCTGATTCTGCAAGAAGTCTCCCGCCTCTTTAGGCGGTGAGATGAATTGC
>JACXXQ010000043.1_pt1 | contig 96207 bp, 85 predicted proteins | sample 8621361 | NCBI WGS metagenome assembly JACXXQ01 (sample SAMN15503820, study PRJNA645414) | gut metagenome | isolation source: feces | host: Bos taurus | place: USA | collected 2016 | reverse complement strand
GGAAAGAAGCTGCGCCGCGGGGGAGGCGACCCAAATGGCTTTCTCATATCGTCTTGTTTTTCGAGCGCTGCTTGAGTGCCTCGGCAAGTCCGATAAGCGCCGTGAGGAGCGAGACCAGGGCGGTCAGGAGCTTCACGAAATCAATCAGATCGGTCATGGGCATCACCTCCCGTCGCATGGAGGGCGCTGCCCGGCACATGGAACTGCCGTCAACAATAACCAGTCTATCAAACTGCAGCCATAAATACGAATATATGTTCGCTCATAACAGCGACGTGACCTTCTCAAAGCGCGGCTTTACGCAAGGGTGCCGGGTGGCCGCGCTGGGCGCTTTCATGTCCGCGCGGGCGCCTATCCTTACGGCAATGTAGCCGCCTATGTAGCAAGCGGCAGGCAACGGAGAAAGGCCCTAACCGTGTCAGCTGAAAAGACGCCGGGTATCTCGGCTATCGATACGACGAACTTTGCGCGACAGATCGTGCTGGACTTTGAGTTTGCGCCGGTGCCAAAGCAGCGCCAGCGCCGTGGACTGCGCAATGAGATTATCGAGGTCGGCGCCGTCAAGCTCGATTACCACGGCAACGTTATGGGCGAGTTCTCGCAGTTTGTGCAGACGGAATTTACCGAAGGCGTTGCGTATCCCGTCCGCGAGCTAACGGGGATATCGGCCGTGGACACCGCGATGGCCGATCCGCTCTATGTGGTGATCAAAAGGCTCAGCGATTGGATTGGTCGCTACTCCGCCCAGGTGGTTTGCTGGAGCGGAGCGGATCGTCGACAGCTTTTGACCGAGTGCCAGGCAAAGCACATCGACCTTTCCGCATTTCCTACGGACTGGGCCGACCTGCAGGCGTTTTACACCTCGATTATGGACGTGGGCAGCCACGGGCGCGTCTCGTTGGGCGATGCAGCGATGTGGTTTGGCATCGAGTTCGACGAGTCGACGGGCCACGCCCACAGCGCCCTGGCCGATGCGCGCGTGACCGCCAAGCTGCTCAAGCAGGTGATGGACGGGGACTACCACGTGAGCCCGCGCGCCCAGGAAGTCCGCCAGCGGTGGGGGATGGGCGAGCGACCCCAGACGCGCCTTTCCAGCAAGTGCCCCGAGCTGGGCGACCTGCTGCTGAAGCTGAAGGCGGAGGGGAGGTAGGGGCTCATTTGGCGACAAGCGGATGGAATGGTTGCGCGAAGGATTCTAGGATCAGCAGCAGATGACTGCATTTGGGATCCCACTCAAGGGCGCGCTGACACTCGCTGGGACCAAGCAGGTCATGAGCGTGGACATCGAGATGGCTTCCATTATCGAAGAGCGGCTTGCTAACATGATTCGCAGGACGGATAGGCAGAGACCCGTGACGCTGTGTGCGTTATCGTGCACAATGAGATGTGCAGGCTGCCAGTGGCGAACTATCCCGACGAGGTTCTGAGCAACTGCATCACCGAGATTTTCGAATACTTCTACGAAGAGGGATTTGGCGGCGTAGAGTAATCTGATTTTACGCGTTTGCAGGAGGAAATCGGTATGGCAGACGAACTTGTTTTTAGTGGTGGCGAGATAGTTTACACCATGCCTCAACTGCCCAAAGTTACATCTGTGCCGTTGAACGGTAGCGCCTTGCTGGTTGGTTTTAAGGACGCTCCCGATGGGGAGGAGGTCCTCTTTGATTTTGACCCTCGGGCTGAAAAGGCTACGAAGCTCGACTATGAACTTGCAGCCGTTAGCGGGCTCCTCACGGGCGCGTTGAATATCCTGTGGCAGAAAGACTTCAACCTAGAGGGTGCCAAAGAGTGGGGCGACGAGAAGATTGGCAAATTCGTTCTTACGATTGCCAAGTCTGCGGGTATGACAAAGGCGGATGCAACTCTAGAAGACGCTATTCGCTTTCTAGAGAAAGAGTATCCTCTTGCCGCGGACAAACTGACTGCCGAGTTTGGCGGCGGGCTCCAACATCATCTGCGGGACTTCTCGCACCACCCGAGCTTGGTTGGCCTTGCGTGTTCGATCCTCTCGCAATTCACGTGCAAAGGCTATGGTGCCGATACGGCCGGCCGGTTTGTCGCCTTTGACCTGTCTGCCGCCGCCTTCGATCCCGACTGCCCTCTTATAGGCAGGAACGTTCCAGAGAAGATCGCGTTTGGCACTCTGTTCTGGGCGATGCATCTCGTGAGCGACATGGCGGGGTCTAGTTCAAACCCCGGTAAGGGGACGGGTATTCCCGGTGTCGTGCTGTCCCTGCTAAAGGAGCTCTCCTCCCTGCCTGTTTTTCAAGACATACAGATTGCCTATATGGGCGAGGATATTCGCATTCAGCAATGGATCTCAAAACTGTTTAACGGAACGGCGTTCAAAACCGAGGACGGCAAGCCCATTCGCTTCGACCTTCGGACGGAAGTCGGTCTTCTCGATCAGGCTTTAAGCCAGGTGCCAGCAGTCGTCGCCAACGAGGTTATCGTTCGTTGTCTCTACATGCTTTCAAGGCTCAAGGCCGAGCTAGAGCGTTGTGAAGTGAGCAAGGTCTCCGGCTTGAACAAACTCAAGGCTTCGCATTTTATGCCCTATAACAGTAGGGCCCTCACTCGCATGGTCACGGTTTCGAGCACTTCGTTTGTTCTGGCGAATCTGGCGACGGCGGCGGTCAGGGCGGGTATCGAATGCAAGGGGAACAAGGTCGTTTTCGCCCAGAAGTTCTTCTTGCGAATAAACTACGTTGGAGTTGGACGCCTTGCGTTTGCCCTCCATGCCGACTGGGGCTATATGGCGGAGGAAATTTCCGAGGCTTGGGCTGAGCGCGCCAGGCGCCGCCAGGATATCTTCGATGGATTCCACTTTTATAGCCTAGATAGAGAAACGACGAGGATTGCCTTCTCGCTGAAGCTTGCCGCCATCAACTACGACTGCGGGAACGAGAAGAACGAAGTGCGCAAAGGGCAAAAGAGGAGCTGGGCTCGCGCGTGGCAGGATTCGGTCGCGGATGGCCTAGGCATTGATGCAGACGGCTACTTTTTGAGCGAGGAAGATGCGTACGGAGCCCTTGAGGCTATTTCGCGGCGGCGGGGCGGTAAAGTGCGTGCCTTGCTTGTCGCGCAGGAGTTGGTTGAGTTTCGCCCCTATTCGCAGTTGGAAGATGAAGAGAAGAAGGAATACAAAGGTTTGAAGGAGAGTGGGTCTTGGGTTAAAGATGAATTTCCCAGGAGACAAGACGCGGTTGATTTGGACGCCGTACGTTCCCTAGAGAAGCAATGCGGGGCGCATATCCGTGAGCTTTCAGGTACATTGCCAAAGGTCTTGGTGGGTGGCGTCATTGCCGTGGCGGCGGCCCTGGGCACAGGAGGAGTGGCCGCGGTATTGGCTCCGGATATTGCTGTCGGTATCTTTGGAGGCTCGTTTGTCGGCCTTCACGGGGCTGCGCTTGTCAATGCGAGCCTTGCTGCAGCTGGCGGTGGGGCCTTGGCCGCCGGCGGCATGGGCATGGCCGGTGGCACTGCTTTGATTACGGGCGGCGGCGCCGCGCTTGGTCTATTGGGTTCCGGCGGCGTTGCCTTGGCGGCATCGATGGGGGAGAACTACGCGCAGTTCGTGCTCGTCGAATGTTCGAGGCTCCTTGCTTTTCTTGATGTGGCAACTGACCGCTGCCCGCACGAAGGGGCCCTTTTGGTGTGGAAGGCAGCCGAGGCCGTGCGGCGCAGCATCGCTGGTGTTGAGGAAGATGTCGAGAAGGAGAATGGAAAGGGGGACCGCAGGGATAGCAGGTTGCTTAAGCAGCTGAAGAGGGGTCTTGGGTATTTGACTTCAACCCTTAAGCGGATTGAGAAGATGCAGAAGCGCCTTGGTACCGACGGTGGGAGTGAGCCGCTCAACAGCTTGCCGGCAACAAGTGATGAATAAGTACATTGCATATTGATGAGCCTGGATGATCGCTGATTCAAGTCACCGGGGCTCATTTTGGTTTTAATGCGGGCGCCCATGCCGGTAAGCCTGCGTTCGATGCCGCTTGTCGAGGCCGAGCGCAGGGCGCTTGATATCACACGTATAATTGCGCTTGTTTAGCTGTGCGAATGCGTTCCGAAGCTATTTTTGCAGGAGGTTTTGGCATGGGCAAAAGTGACAATGCGAGCGAGTTCCTTGATCTCTATAGAAAGCTCGAGGGGTGTATTCGTGAGCATTATGACGTGCCGGAAAAACACGGTCCTGTGGCTTGGCTTGGCAGAAACCCCGGCAGGGCATTCAAGAACGTTGCCGGGGCTCTCAAATATTGCGCAGAAGTTCGCAACCTGCTCTCGCACCAGGAGAGTGTCGATGGCGATTACGCCGTCGAGCCGAGCGACTCGATGCTGACACTCCTGCGCAATACGCTTGCGGCGGTCGAGAATCCTCCCAAGGCAATCGACCATGCCGTGTCCATGCAGAATGTGTTTTCGGCAACTGTGGAGGACTGCGTGAGACCCGTCCTGCGCGAGATGGCGGAAAAATGCTACACCCACGTACCTATCCTGGAGGATGGCATCGTTCGCGGCGTGTTCAGCGAGAACACGCTGCTCTCCTACCTATACGGTGAAGAGATTGTCTGCATTGACGACGAGACGACATTCTCTTCGCTTGCCGAGCTGCTCCCAGTGGACGCTCATGTCTCTGAATCGTTTAGGTTCGTGCCGCGCACGATAACACTCACAGAGGTTGCAGAGATGTTCACGGTGGCGATGCGCCGTGCTGACCGCATTGGCATGGTGTTCATCACGCATAGTGGTAAGCCCAGCGAGAAGGTTCTTGGGATTATCACTGCTTGGGATGTTGCGGCCTATCTGTAGCGGTCGTAACAGGTACGCGTATGAGTTCTGTACGATTTCAGAGGTTTTAGTGAGACGTGTTTGGGCCAAACTCATCGATGCCGAGGACCATGTCGATGCTGAGGGCGGCCGGAGCAGACGAGGCGTGGCATAGCGATGCGCGATGTGGGCGGCCGCTCGATGCAATGCCAGGGCCGATTTCGTGAACTATGCCCTTAGCTCAAGTCGAAGACGCAGGGGGGGGGTGAGGTCTTTGAGCTGTTGCTCGGCATCGAGTTGCTCAAAGGCCTGGTAGGCGGCAGCGTTTGCAGGTTCCACGCGCTCCATAAAGGGATTGTAGAAGCCGATGAAGTCCTTGTAGCTGGTCCATCCGCGCTCGACTGAGACCTCGCAGAAGCGGTTTGCTTGGGGCTGGGTAAGCCCCAAGGCTCCGGCGAGTATTCCCGCGAGGCTCGTCTTGCCCGTGCCCGGCATGCCGGCAAAGGTAGTGATATAGCCTTGTGTAAGGCAGATCATAAGGTTGGCGATATCGTTGCGGGTAAAGTCGCGTCCAGCTCGATTGATGACGGTATCGCTCATACGGTCTAAAAGGTCCGAAGCTGAAAGCTTATCGTCGGACAGCATGGCGGGCATGGCCAAAGTGGGGGCTACTTCATTTGCTTGTTGCGGGTTTGCCAAGGGGGCGGTTCCCGACGGTACGGGATTGACCGCTCCCAGAATCTCGCGAACGACGGTCGACTCGAGGAGCTTTTCGCTCGCGGTCATCTCATCCTTAAACGACTCGACGACATTTTTAATGGCTCGCTTGGCAAGGACCTTGCCTTCTTCTAGGTTTTCGAGATCTGCTTTCGCGCTCCTGAGGTCCTCGAGCGTCTTATCGAGCTCCGCTTTGCGTCCGGTGAGTTCCGCTTCCGTCTCGGCTACGATTCGTTTTTTGACCTCGTCGCGGCTGGCTTCCGCCTCATCGGCGGCCGCCTTGGCGTCACGAGCTCGCTGCTCTGCTTGAGCAGTTTCTTCTTGGGCTCTTTGGATTTGTTTTTCCAGGTCAGCCTGACGGCGCGCGACCTCTTGGCGGATTTGCTCGTTCTCTTTGACCTTGTCATAGAACTCTGCAAAGTGCTCGTCATCTAGAACGTACTGTGCGAGCTGCTCGCTAGAGACGGTATCGATAATTTCGCGCTTGCGGTTGTCGGAAAGAGTCGACCACTCTTCGTACTTGCTCAGCGCGGTGAGCATGCGCTTGCGTCGCTCTGGGGTCGTGACGATCTTCGTTTCCAGGTCGGTGCAGGCCTCGATTGCCGTCTTAAGATTACGGGCTTCGTTTTTCGAAAGGCCGACTTCCGTGGTGCGTGAAACTCGAGCGATGGCGCTCAAAACCGTTTCATTGGGCATCCAGTCATACTTGCGATTGCTGGATGTAAATCGAGTTTTGATTTCGTCGATGTCGAGAAGGCGTGCATAGGGATTGCCCTCTCCATCGTTTACGGTGAGCTTAAAGGTAAAGCTCGACGCTTTCTCGGCAAAAATGTACTCGTCAAAAGACTGAACGGCCTTGATGGAATAGACGCCGGGTGCTTTTTGCTCAATCTCGAATGGCCCGTAGAGGTAAGGCTGGTCGTCTATTTCCTGGCGCAGCATGATGTACTTGGTGAGCGGCATTGCCTGTGAAACAGACGGATGAATGGTGCTGACGAGCGGTTGGCTGAAATCGATCAGCCCGTCGTCAGCGGAAATAATCTGAACAAGGCGTGATGAGATTTGGCTTTTTCTGAACTCGACAAAGTCGATGTTGCTGCGTCCCGGCTTCCAGTTGTAATTGGCAATTGAGTTGTAGCGATGATGTTCCAGATGGGGATAGTAGTTGTTATCCATGAACTGGTCGACATCAACGTTGGTTTTCATAACGACGAGTCGGCCAAAAATACCTTCGTATTCTTCTTTGGTTTTGCCTTCGAGTGTTACCGGGAGGCCGCCGATTTCGGGGAAGGTAGTGGTATCGATTCGCGTTATCTTGTCTTCGTCTACGAGGTATTGAGGATAGGTAATTGCTCGTTTTGGAGATGGCCCGTCGTACTCCACGTAGGTAATCATTTCTTTACGAACGCATTCCGAGATACTCGTAACTTTACGCGATGCGAGTGTGAAGCCCATGAGCGGTTCCTTTCAACACTGCCAAGACAGATGACTGACTAATAATTAATTGTACGGACGCTACCTGCCAATTTATTGAGCAACAAAATCGATTACGCGAACGGTTGATTACATGAGGTGAGCGCCAGTTTAGTCGTATGGCTGTCGCGATGTTCAGCTGTTTCGTCGGAAGCCAAAAGGCGAGAAGAGGATGCGTCGTCTGATCAGCCTGAGCAAATTAGATGAAACTATGCTATCTACCTGCTATTTCTGGATGAAAAAAGTTAATTCGTTTGATTGCCATGCATATTCGCAGGTAAACAGGCACGTTTTTCATTAAATTAAATAATTAAATAATTAAATAAGAAATGCGCAGCTCAGTAACGCTTGGCCTCTTCCCAATTAAACCTAACGCCGCAAAACGCTCTTGTTTATTCGCCGTATCGGACATACCATTGGTTTGACGCGGAGAATGTGCTCGCGTCGTCATTCAATGAAAGGTGATCCACATGAAGAAGGCCTACGTCAAGCCTCAGGTTTCAAAGAAGGGCTCGGTTGCGATTATTACCTCCATGTCTTGCTCTCGTGGCGGCTCCGGCCGCTCCCATTGCCTGCGTGCGTAGTTTTGCGGTCAGATTGATTGAAAAGACGCCTGCCCTACGGGACGGGCGTCTTTCTGTTTGGAGGCGTGATGCGGATTTCTTACTCACCGAATGATATCTGCTGGAGGGAATACGAACCCTTTACCGTTCTATACGATTTACGCACGCGGCAGATGCTTACGCTTGAGAACGTGGCGGCTGATATATGGCATAAGATTGCCAATGAGAAGTCTTGTGAGCTTGTTGACATTGCCAGATATATCGCATAGCAATACGACTGTGATAGCGGTGAAGTCATCAGTGATGTGTGTTCCTTTGTTGACGAGCTTTATGAAATGGGCATTATCCTTCTTGATGGAGGCTACAGCGAGGCTGAAGCTGTGTCGGGGAATTTCGCCAAGCCGGATGATGATATTGAGGGCGAAGTTATGCGATGCTTGGAGCCGTACGATCAGATTTACTCAGCGACCTTTGAGATGACTTATGCGTGCAATGAAAGCTGTGTACATTGTTACGCTCATTTCCCTGGTGCCACGCAGTCGCATTGTGTAATTGATTTTGAAGACTACCGTGGTGCAATCGATGAGCTATGCGAAATGGGTTGTATGCATCTCGCTTTTACTGGTGGAGACCCATTTGTACATAGAGAATTCCCCGATGTTTTCTTCTATGCTAGAGAACGCGGGTTCGTCTGCGACGTATACACCAATGGATTATTTCTCTACGAGAATGATGCGCTGCTGGTGCGCTTGGCGAAAGCTAGGCCTAGGGCATTTTTCATTAGTCTGTATGGCTCAAATCCGAACGTGCATGATGCGATTACATGTAAACCTGGGTCATTCGACAGGACAATTCATGTTATAAAGCGGCTTCGGGAGCTCGATGTTCCTGTGGTTCTCAATGTTATGCTTCTATCGATCAATCATCTTGATCTTCCTAACGTTATCGATCTCGCTGAAAAGCTTGGAGTGGAATACCGCGTTAGTGCGAGTCTAATTTCGCGCAACGATGGCAGCGACAAACCCATGGAGTACTTCATTGGCGACAAGGCTGCTATTAGGACCGCGATTTCGGCGATCCGTAGTAACTATTTCTCAATTGACGTTTCTGCTTCGGGACTCGAAAGAACCAAGTACATGTGTGGTGCGGGAGTCACCTCGATCTCTATTGATCCCAGCGGGCAGATACATCCCTGTGTGTCCCTAAAAAATGTTCTTGGCAATATCAAGACCGGTACAGTAAGGCAAGCTTGGAATAGTCCAGCAAGAAAAACAGTGATGGAGTCTCTGAGATGGGATAACACGAGGGAATGTACATCCTGTAAAACCCGGGATTTCTGTCCACATTGTCCAGGTATGTCTCAGGCGGAATCTGGTGATATTTTTGCTTGCAATATGTGCGATAGGATAATATCCGAGTGCATAATGGAAATTGATTCCGGATACGTTGGAATGTAAGCTCGATTTTTGCGTCACTTCGACGTATCAGAAAATGCAATTATCGAAAACTTGCCTACACCCCCGCAATCCCGCGCGCGGCACTCAGCAGCTCGTACTCCCTCTGACTCCATTGGCGCAGCTCGGCCGCGCGCACGGCATCGCGGCACAGGTCCAGGAAAACCTCGGCTCCCTCGCAGAAGCACTCGCGGGCAAAGGCGCCGGATCCGTCCGCAACGCACATGCCGTCTGCAAACAACTTCCAACTCGACGGCTCGCGCGAATCGTTTCCGAGCAGCTTGATCTGCAGCACGTGCGGGTCGCCGGCGGCGCAGAGCTCTTCCTCGAGCTTCTGTACCGTAAAGCGCATCTGGTGGGAGAGGCTGTTCTTGACCATGGCCGAGGCATAGCCGTTCGGCTCGTCTAGAAGATGCATTCGTTTTGGCTTGGCTGCCAGATTGTGGAAGTTGCGCTCGCTGCGCACGGAGAAATTGTCCATACGGACTCCTTTCATCGATGTTGGCAGGGCCACCGTGCCTCTTGGCCGGTTGGCGTCGGGATCGTGGAGCCAACTCTCTACCCCGACTCTGGATAAAACGCGCCCGCTCCTTTCGGGCACGATGGAGTCTATCAGCGCGCGCGGACACAAATCAAGCGCCGCCAGCGAAATGATGTACAGACGGCGCTTGATTACGCAGCAATTATTCGGCCAACATTCGGAAAAGTGTCGAAATCGGCCGTAAGAAAGTACGGAAAAGTGTCGAATCTGACGGTCTCAACATCTGGAAAAGTGTAACCGGATGACAAAACAGCACGTAGAAGCTGGTGCTACATATGGACGCTTCAGCCACCCTCAGCCCCCGCTACTCGTCCCCGTCGTTGGGGTCGCCCTTGAGGGTGTTGATGTCCAGATACTCGTTATCTTCTTCCTTTTGCTGCGTTTCCGATTCGGCCTGGGTGGGACCGGAGAACAGCTGGAATCCTTCGAACGCGATGACGCCGAGCAGGGCAATGACAATGGCGATAAAGGCAACCTTGACTGCCTGCGGAAACTCCGAGAAACGCAGCGCCTTTTCCGTGGCGTAATAATCGGCGAAGCGCTCTTCGCCCGTGCTTTTGGTATACGCCGGCGCGGACGCGGCCTCCGGGTCATATTCCGGTGCAGGCGTGGCAGCGTACTGGTCGTTGACATAATCGTTCGACGCGGCGCCGTAGTCCTCGGTCTCAATGCGACCGGTGCCAGCATAGTCATCGGAATAATCGGAATATGTCGCGCTGCCATCATAGTCCGCGGCGCTCGTATCGGCAGCAAAAAGCGGGTTAACCGGAACGTCGAGCGCCGGCATGTCGGTAGAGGTCTCGTCCAGATCGGCTGCAGCCCAGGAATCGTAGGCGACCTGATGGGCAGCGGGCTCATCGAGCCTTGTGACCGGAGGCTTGCGTGCCGCAGGAACAGGCAGCTGCTGGGCGCTGAACATAATGGTGCTGTTGGCCGATTTGCCCTGTGCCGCTGCAGCGAGGAATGCCGCCGTCTCGGACGGGTCGCTTGCGGGGCGGGGAGCGGGCGTGGACGCCGGAATGGGTGCCGGCGTAGACGCGGGCGTCGAAACAGGCGACTGCGCAGGAGTCGGCGTGGACGCAGGCTTAGGCGCAAGTGCGGGATTGGGGCTTGACGGACGAGCCCCGCCACCCATGAGCTCGTCGGCAGTCCAAGGGCGGTCGCTCATCACGTCATCAAGGCTCAGCGAAAACAGGTCGTCTTCGCCCTCATCGAACATGCGGTGCACATGTCCACCAATTGCCGGAATCAATCCGCGACCGGTGCATGATGCCTTGCTCAACGCCATTCTGTTCCACCCTTTCGAAATACCAATGACATCGATTATATGGAACTTCCCAAGCGGCTCGGTCTTGGATTCGTGCATTCCAGAACTCGCGCCCAAAAGGGGAGGGGCAATCCAGGTGAGCTGTCTACTTATCGCCGGCGGCAGCCTTGGCCTCGTTGAGGTAGCTATAGAAGCTGTACTTGGAGATGCCAAAGAACTCGCAAGCGCGTTCGCTCGACTTGGAAATGAGGAAGGTGCCACGACGATCGAGGTAGCCAATGGCGCGGATGCGCTCATCTTTGGTCATAAGGGCTGCAGGCTTGCCCACGTATTGTTCGCACTCGCGCAGCAGGTCCTCGAGCAGGTCGCCGATGTTTTTGGTAATGGGCTCGGGCTCGGTGTAGCCTGTGCCACCGGTGCCGGTAAAGGCATCGAGCGAGCGCTCAAAAGCCTTCATGAGCGTAATATCAAAGTTTATGCCCAAGATGCCGACGGGCTTGCCCTCGTCGTTGCGGATAAAAATTGTCGACGACTTGAGCAGCTTGCCGTCGGCGGTTTTGGTGAGGTAGGGCTCGCGGTCGTGCGCGTCGGTGGTGCCCTCGTGCATGGACTCAAACACAATATGGCTGGGGCCGTCACCCAGTTTGCGCCCGCTGACGTGGCCGTTTTCGATTACTACGATGGAGTGGTCCACGTCCTCGGTCTCCAGATCGTGGACGACGACTTCGCAGTTGGGGCCAAATTGGAGCGCCAGACCGTGTGCGAGGCGCTTATAAAACTCAATCTGTGCGGGGGTCATGGGTGCCTTCCTAAAAATAAGTTTGGGCACACTTTGCCATAAACCCCACTTGTTCGCAAATGATGAAGGTATTGCTGCGCTATGTGACCGTTCGGCGGCGAAAAGACACCGATTACGGCAACAAACAATTTATTAGGTTCTCCAATCAAAAAGTGTGATAGAACATTGATAACAAACTTTTCGTTTGGCATCAACATAAAAGTTCAGCCGTGTGAATGGGATCGGGCTGAAACGCGTATGCGGGGGCCGGCAAAAGAGGACTTAAGGAGTTCACCGTATGGCCGATAAGATCCAGTGGGCGAGCAACACGATGCCCAAGAGCGATGACAAGCACTTGGGAATCATGAGCCTCGACCACGTGAAGAAGACCCGCGCCTTCCACCAGGCGTTCCCCCAGTACACCGTCACTCCGCTTGCCCGCCTGGACGGCCAGGCCGAGTGCCTGGGCCTGTCCGACCTGTGTGTCAAGGACGAGAGCTATCGCTTTGGCCTCAACGCCTTTAAGGTCCTGGGCGGCTCGTTTGCCATGGCCAACTACATTGCCGACGAGACCGGCAAGGACGTTTCAGCTGTATCTTCGATTACCTGACCTCCGATCAGCTGGCCGAGGACTTTGGCCAGGCAAGCTTCTTTACCGCCACCGACGGCAACCATGGCTTCCGAGGCTGCCGATCAGCTGCGCGAGATGGCCATCAACCGCTCGACGCACGTCTTTGTCCAGGCTGGCGTGGGTTCGCTCGCCGGCGCTGTGACCACCGGCCTGGTCGAGACCCTCATGCTCGATCCGATCACGCCGAGCTCAAGGAGCTCATCGGCCTGGACAAGACGAGCTCCGTGCTCTGCTTCTCCACCGAGGGCGGCACCGATCCGGATCAGTACCGTCGCATCGTCTGGGAGGGCGAGTATCCCACTTGCCAGCAGATTGACCTGTCCGGGCGGCGGAGCAAATAGGTATCGCTCCGCCAACTCACAGGCAAATCCCTTCGTATGAAAGGTTATGAATAATGACCCTCTCCACGAACTGCGTCTCCATTCAGGGCCGCTATGGCATTCCCTGCGTTGGCTTTGGCCCGGGTGCCGAGTCTCAGGCTCACGCACCCAACGAGGTCACAAACAAGGACGACCTGGTTACCGCTGCCGCCATGTATGTGGCTGCCCTGTACCTCTACGATCCGAGCCAGGCCGATGGCGACGCCACCGTGTTCCGCGCCGGTCTGACCAACAACAAGATCGACTAGTCCCATTCCTCGATCTTGTTGGGCCGGGGGCGCGCTCCCGTCTCCGGCGCTTCCTGTTGACCTGGGGCCCGCACTCGCCGTCTCCCACGCTTCCTCGAGCGGTCGCGGGTCCTTGTCATACGCTCCGCATGTTTTGCCACACGCGCATGACGGGGCATCGACTCTGCATTTTCTTCATTCGCATCTTTAGAAAGGACGCGCTCATGGACGCTAAGTTTACCGAGCTCGTCGAGCAGCTGAACGGCCTCGATTGTAAGGGTATGTACGGCAGCGACTTCCTGCACACATGGGATAAGACCACCGATGAGCTCAAGGCGCTCTACATCGTCGCCGATGCCCTGCGCCAGCTGCGCGAGAACAACGTCTCTCCCAAGATCTCCGACTCGGGTCTGGCCGTCTCCCTGTTCCGCGACAACTCCACCCGTACGCGCTTCTCCTTCTCTAAGGCCGCCAACCTGCTCGGCCTTGAGCTGCAGGACCTGTACGAGAAGAAGTCCCAGATCGCTCAGGGTGAGACCGTCCGCGAGACCGCTACCACGATCTCCTTCATGGCCGACGTCTTCGACATGCACCGTGTGGGCATGTACAAGGAGGCCAGCTACAAGCCGTACGCCATCGCAGCTATGATGTTCCTCCAGAAGGTTTCCGATCCCGCCGCTACCCTCAAGGCCCACGACGAGGGCAACACCGCCCGTTGGTTCCAGGCCTAAAGCTGGGCTGAGGTAAACCGACACAAGGGGCGCTCTGCCAGCCGGCAGGGTGCCCCTTTTTGCAAAGCACGGGCGTGCGGGCCAAACGTCGCCGATGCGTGTGTCCCGCGATGTGAGTTATGGGTACGATGGCTTCTGAGGAGGTATCGTCATGAAACTTGGTTGCGTCATTATGGCCTCGGGCGAGGGTAAGCGCTTTGGATCCAACAAGATGCTGACCGATATTTATGGCGAGCCGTTGATTCGACGGACGATTGAGTCGGTGCCCAGGGGGTTTGACGTCGTGGTCTCGACGCGCTGGCCCCAGGTTGCCGATATCTGCGGTGAGTTGGGCTGCGCGTGCGTGCTGCACGATGGCATGCTCAGGAGCGAGAGCGTGCGCGCCGGCCTTGCTTGGGGAGCCGAGCGCGGGTGGAAGGGCTGCCTCTTTTTGCCAGGCGACCAGCCACTTGTGAGCCCGGAGTCCTTTAGGGCAATGGTGCGCGCCTTTAGCGAGGGCGGGCGCGAACATCCGGTGCGCCTGGCGTGCGGCGGTGAGCCTTCGAGCCCGGTGCTGTTTCCGGCGGAACTGTTCGATGCGCTTATGCGTCTAGAAGGCAAAGACGGCGGGGGGTCGATTCTCAAGGGCCGCACCGACGTAGTGCTGGTCGAGGCGCGTGCCTACGAGCTGTGGGATGTCGACACCGCCAAGGGGCAGCGGCGCATTACAGAGTATATCGCTGCCTGCTCGTACTTTGATCGCGTGGCCAACTGCATCAATCAATAGGGAGCAATCATGATTATCATCAAAAACGGCGTGCTGGTGACGCGCGACGGCGAGCCCACCGGAGCCCAGCCCGGCCGCTACGTCTCCCGCTAGCAGGGGAGGTGCCGGACCCCTCCCCTCCGCAGTTGCGGTGAAATAGTTCCTGTTTGGCCGCCAAATAGGCCGTTTCAGGAACTATTCCACCGCAACTTATTTATTTGAGGCTGGTGGCGATGACGGGGTGGCCGAGGGCTGCCTGGAAGCGGTCCGCCATTGCTGGGTCGCCGAGTGTGTCGACTTGGTTGAGCAGGACGTGTGCGGTGTTGAGCTGCAGCATCTGCATCTCGGCGCTGAGTACCTGGGCAACGTTCTCGGGCGTGGCAATGTCGGCGGGCTTGCAGCCGCAGCGCTCGCAGAAAAGCTCGGGGCGATGGACGGCTTCGCAGGCGGGCTTGCCAAACCCCGAGGCGCCGACGACCCAGATAACGTTGGCCGTGCCGGTGGGAATGACCGGCTCCCAGGCGGCGTGGGCCTTGAGCGGGAGTCGCTTGCTGCCGTCCGCTTCGGCAAGGACGTAGTCAAAGCGCTGTGCCAGCTCGCCAAGTGGCTTGGTGGGGGCGGAGAGCTTGCCTGTCTTCGGGTCCAGAACACCCGCTTGGCAGATGCTTCCGCGCGTATGGCCCGCGCAGGCCTCGCAGGTGCAGCCGGGGGCATGCACGGCGCCCGGCTTCCAAGGTGCGGCGTCCAGACGACGACTCGACCCGTCCCATGGCACGCCGGCGACGGGAAACATGTGCGTGGTGGTGCACAGCAGCACGCGGTTGCCGGCGCGCATGAGCTCGAGCCCCAGCGCCTTCAGCAGCGTCGACTTACCGCCGCTGCCGATAATTGCGGTAATGCCCGGCTCGATCTTGAGCGCGGAGGCAAGGTTTCCGCTCATCGTTTCCATCTGTTCACCGCCGTATAATACTGTGATAATAAATAATCATCAGAGTAGCGGTCGAACCGCTTTTGCTCTGCTCAAACCGTAGCACAGGGAGGTGCCCCGGAAATGCTCGTTTATGTTCGCGGCGCCGGCGATATCGCCACGGGCGTCGCCGCCCGTTTGGTGCGCGCCGGCGTGTCGGTTGTCATGGCCGATATCGCGGTTCCCACGTGCATCCGTCGCACGATCAGTTTTTGCGAGGCCATTCGCCTGGGCGAGGTTCAGGTCGAGGGCATTCGTGCCCGCTTGGCGCAGACGCCGGCAGAGGCGCTTGCAATTACCCAGGCCGGAGATGTCGCCGTTGTGGTGGATCCCCAGGCCAAGATGCTCGACGAACTTAAGCCCGCTGCCGTGGTCGACGCGATCCTGGCTAAGCGCAACTTGGGCACCACGCGCGATATGGCGCCTGTCGTCATCGCCGTGGGGCCGGGTTTTACCGCGCCGGTCGATTGCGATGCCGTGGTCGAGACCATGCGCGGTCATTTCCTCGGCCGTGTGATTACCCAGGGCTCGCCCCAGCCCAATACGGGCGTGCCGGGTGTCATCGCCGGGTATGGCAAGGAGCGCGTTATCCACAGCCCCGCCGCCGGCCTATTTCGGTCCGACCGCGCGATCGGCGACATCGTGAGTGCCGGCGATGTGATCGGGTATGCGGGCGACACTCCCATGGTCACGCAGATTGACGGCTGCTTGCGCGGCCTTTTGGCCGACGGCGTTCAAGTCACTGAGGGCTTTAAGTGCGCAGACGTCGACCCGCGCGGCGACGCCAGCTACATCAACTATATTTCGGACAAGGCGACGTCGGTCGGCGGCGGCGTACTCGAGGCGCTCGCCATGTTCACCGACGTTTTTAGGGGATAGGAAGCGACGATGGAAAAGCTCGATGTGGTGAATGCTGCGCTTGGCGCTCTGAAGGCTGGTAGGACGTGCGAGCTGGTGGTAGTTGCCGGCACGGCAGGGTCATCGCCGCGCGGCGTGGGCGCTTGGATGGCCGTCTTTGCCGATGGCAGCCAAGCGGGCACCATCGGCGGCGGTAAGATCGAGCTCTTTGCGCTGGACGAGGCGCGCGAGCTGCTGGCCGCAGGGCAATCGCGTCTGGTCCGCTACACCATGGGCGGCGAGAACTCCGATACCGGCATGATCTGCGGCGGAGCCATCTGCCTGTGCTATCTGCACCTGGATGCATCACAGGCGTCCTTGTTCCAGGAGATCGCCGACGTCTTGGCGTATCGACGAATCGGCGACTTTGTCATCGACTTTGAGCCGTTTGTCACGAGCTCGCTCGAGGGCGATGTGGCCGAGTACCATGGTGAGGCATCGCGCCATACCATTGCCGGCTGCCCCGAGCTTTCGCTGGTGGAGGAGGGGAGTAAGGTCACCTACACCAACGCGGCCTCCGAGATCCCTGCGGCGCACATTGAGACGCTTTGCCCCGAGGGCCTGACCTACATCTTTGGCTGCGGACACGTGGGCGCCGCGACGGCGCGCGTGCTCACGGCGGCGGGCTTTGCCGTCGTGGCTTGCGACGATCGCCCCGGCACGCTGACGCCCGAATGGGTGCCCGGCGTCTACGACCGTCGTCTGGTCGACTACAAGAACCTGGACGAGTTATGCCCCATCGGTCCGCGCGATCTGGTAGTCGTCGCCACGGCGGGCCACAAGTCCGATATCGATGTGGTGATTCAGGCCATGCGCGCCAAGCCCGCCTATTTGGGTTGCCTGGGTTCGCGCCGCAAGACGGCCTTTGTGCGCGCCCGCTTGGAGCAGGAGGGCTTTACGCAGGACCAGATCGACGAGCTGCACCTGCCGATCGGCGTTGCCATTCAGGCCGAGGACCCCGAAGAGATCGCCATCTCCATCGCCGCCGAGATGATCCACCTGCGCCGCACCAAGCTCGTTCCCCGCAAGCGCTAATCGCATCCCTTATATAAGTTGCGGTGAAATAGTTCCTAGATAAGCCCGACGGGCGGTCAGCCAGGAACTATTTCACCGCAACTGCCATTTGATCCCCTGGGGACGGAGGAAAACGGATCACTCGGAGGGCCAGTCTGCCCAAGTGATCCGTTTTTCTCCGTCCCCTGGGGATCAATTTGTGCGGGGGAGTTGTGGAGTTGTGCAGGCAGACGAGGTTTTTCTGGAAATACGCACCCGATGCGCGTATAGTACCGATTGTTTTGTCGGCTCCTGCTGCGTCGAGTCCAAACCGCAAAATGCCATGAGCGGCGCGGATGCAGCCAGGAGGCACGAGGACAACCCACCGTGGCCACGCCCCGTGCTTAAAACCCCAAGAAGGAGTGAACAATGGCAGAAGAGAAGTATGTGCCGCGTCTGAAGACCAAGTACAACAACGAGGTCAAGCAGCAGCTTCAGGACAAGTTCCAGTACGAGAACGTCATGATGATCCCCAAGTTTGAGAAGATCGTCGTGAACATGGGTGTCGGCGAGGCCGCTACCGATTCCAAGGCCATCGACGGTGCCGTGCGCGACCTGCGCGCCATCACCGGCCAGCAGCCGATGATCACCCGTGCCCGCAAGTCCATCGCTACCTTCCGCCTGCGCGCCGGTATGCCGATCGGCTGCAAGGTTACCCTGCGTGGCGACCGTATGTGGGAGTTCTTCGATCGTCTGACCTCCGTCGCGATCCCCCGTATCCGCGACTTCCGCGGCATCTCCGCCAAGAGCTTCGACGGCCGTGGTAACTTCTCCATGGGCGTCACCGAGCAGCTCATCTTCCCCGAGATCGACTTCGATTCCGTCGATCACCAGCGTGGCATGGACATCACTTTCGTGACCACCGCCAATACCGATGAGGAGGCCAAGGCCCTTCTGGACGCCTTCGGTTTCCCGTTCAAGAAATAGGTTCACCTGCCCTAAAAGCGCCGTTCCCACAAGGGGACGGCGCTTGGGGCGAACAATACTCTATGTGAGGAGGATATAAGTGGCTAAGACATCGATGATCGTCAAGTGCAATCGCAAGCAGAAGTTCTCTACTCGTGAGTACACGCGCTGCCAGCGCTGCGGCCGTCCGCACTCTGTGTACCGCAAGTTCGGCCTGTGCCGTGTCTGCTTCCGTGAGCTTGCACTCAAGGGCGAGCTTCCCGGCGTTAAGAAGGCCAGCTGGTAAGTCACTACCAGCGTTTCAAGCATCAGTTTGGAACAGGGAAAACGCGCTAGTTAGGCTTTGCCGTTAAGGGCGGCGAAGAACCAAGAGCACGTGTTCATCAAGAACGAAGGAGAATCTGTATGAACCTTACAGACCCGATCGCAGATATGCTTACGCGCATCCGTAACGCTAACTCTGTGAACAAGGCCACGGTCTCCATGCCGAGCAGCAAGAAGCTCGTCGAGATCGCTCGTGTTCTGCACGAGGAGGGCTACATCGAGGGCTACGATGTCGAGGACACCGTTCCCCAGAAGACTCTGCACATCACGCTTAAGTATGGTCCCAAGAAGGCTAAGGTCATCAACGGCATCCGCCGCATTTCCAAGCCGGGCCTGCGTAAGTACACAGGCGTTGCCGACATGCCCCGCGTCCGCGGTGGCCTTGGTACCGCCATTATTTCCACCAGCCATGGCGTCATGACCGACCGCGATGCTCGCAAGCACAACGTCGGCGGCGAGATCATCGCTTACGTCTGGTAATTCGCTCGGTAGGTAGAAGGAAAGGAGATCACCGTGTCTCGTATCGGTAATAAGCCTGTCCAGATTCCCGCCGGAGTCGAAGTGGCAGTCAACGGCAACAACGTTGTCGTCAAGGGCCCCAAGGGCCAGCTCGAGCTCGATGTCTTTGAGAAGCTCGCTATCAACGTCGAGGACAACGTCCTCACCGTTTCCCGTCCCGACGACGAGCGTGAGACCCGTGCCCGCCACGGCCTCACCCGCGCCCTCATCCACAACATGGTTGTTGGCGTTTCCGAGGGCTTCGAGAAGAAGCTCGAGCTCGCCGGCGTCGGTTACCGCGTGCAGCAGAAGGGCAAGAACCTCGAGTTCTCCCTGGGCTTCTCGCATCCCGTGATCGTCGAGGCTCCCGAGGGCATCACCTTCGAGGTTCCCGACAACACCCACGTGAACGTCAAGGGTATCAACAAGCAGCAGGTCGGTCAGATCGCCGCTGAGATCCGCGGCCATCGTCCTCCCGAGCCTTACAAGGGCAAGGGTATCCACTACGTTGGCGAGCACATCCGCCGCAAGCTGGGTAAGGCCGCCAAGTAGTCGTAACCGACTCACTCGCATAAGACCAGCACCCCGTCAGGTGCTGGCAAGATCAACCTTTTTAGGAGTTTACGTATGAACAAGCATAAGGCGAAGCTGGAAGGCCTCAAGCGTCGTCAGCGTCGTGTTCGCGGCAAGGTCTCGGGTACCGCCGAGCGTCCGCGTCTTCGCGTGACCCGTACTAACGCCAACATCTATGCCCAGATCATCGACGACAGCAAGGGCTCCAGCCTGACGCTCGTCTCCGCCTCGACTCTCGAGGCCGAGTTCAAGGGCACCCACACCTCGAACAAGGAGGCTGCGGAGAAGGTCGGTCAGCTCGTTGGCAAGCGTGCCATCGAGGCCGGCATCACCAAGGTCGCCTTCGATCGCGGTGGCCGTATCTACCATGGCCGCGTCAAGGCCCTCGCCGACGGTGCTCGTGCCGCCGGTCTCGAGTTCTAGGAGGTATGTAGCACATGGCTCGTAATCAGAAGCAGCAGCGCGAGGCCTCCGAGTTCGAGGAGCGCGTCGTTTACATCAACCGCGTGTCGAAGACCGTCAAGGGCGGCCGTCGCATGAGCCTCGTCGCTCTCGTCGTCGTTGGCGACGGCAAGGGCAACGTCGGCGTTGGCATGGGCAAGTCCGCTGAGGTGCCCCTGGCCATCTCCAAGGCGTCTCTCGATGCCAAGAAGAACATGTTCCACGTGCCGGTGACCGAGCAGGGCACCATCCCGCACGAGGTTCTCGGCCACTTTGGTGCCGGCCGCATCATCATCAAGCCCGCTGTCGAGGGTACCGGCGTTATCGCCGGCGGCGCCGTGCGTCCCCTCTTTGAGCTTGCTGGCATCAAGAACGTCCTGTCCAAGTCCCTCGGTACCGACAACGGCCTCAACATCATCAAGGCTGCCGTCGAGGGCCTCAAGGAGCTCTCCAGCCCTGAGGACGTCGCGGCTCGCCGTGGCCTGACGGTCTCCGAGATGTTCGTCGGTAAGGAGAACTAAGCATGGCTGACACCATCAAGATCAAGCAGGTCCGCAGCACCAACGGTTGCAAGCAGGACCAGGTCCGTACTGTCCGTGCCCTCGGTCTCCACAGGATCCGCGAGGTTCGCGAGATTGCTGACAACGAGTCCGTCCGCGGCATGATCTTCAAGGTCAAGCACCTTGTCGAGATTGTAGAGGAGTAGCAAATGCAGCTTCACGATCTTACTCCCGCGCCCGGTTCCACCAAGAACCGCAAGCGCGTTGGCCGTGGCAATTCTTCGGGTCACGGCACCACTTCTGGCCGCGGCCAGAAGGGCCAGGGTTCCCGCTCTGGCGGCACCAAGGGTTCCGGCTTCGAGGGTGGCCAGACTCCGCTGGCTATGCGTCTGCCCAAGCTTCCGGGCTTCCGCAACCCCCGTCGTATCGAGTACACCGCTGTTAACGTTGAGCGTCTCGAGCGTAAGTTCGAGGACGGCGCTGTGATAGATGGTGCCGCTCTTAAGGCCGCTCGCATCACCAAGAGCGAGTTCGAGCCCGTCAAGGTGCTCGGCAATGGTGAGCTCACCAAGAAGTTCACGGTCAAGGTCGACAAGGTCAGCGCTTCTGCGCAGGCCAAGATCGAGGCCGCCGGCGGAAAGGTCGAGCTGCCGTGCTAAATGGTCTTAAGAATGCTTTCCGCATCAAAGAACTGCGCGAAAAGATTCTTTTTACCATAGCTATGCTCGTCGTGTACCGCATTGGTGCGCACGTTCCTGTGCCCGGCATTCCCTTCCAGGGGATGCTGGGCCTTTTCTCGACCGAAAACAATTCGGTCGCCGCAGGTGCTATGGCCCTCCTGAATCTTTTCTCTGGCGGCGCGTTGAGCTATGTGTCGGTGTTCTCGCTGGGCATCATGCCCTACATCACGAGCTCGATCATTCTCCAGATGCTCCAGGCCGTCGTGCCTTCCCTGCATGAGCTTGCCCGCGAGGGCGAGGTCGGTCAGACCAAGATTACGCAGTATTCGCGTTACCTCACCTTGGCGCTGGCAATCCTCAACTCCGTGGGTTACCTCTTCCTCTTTAAGAGCTTCGGCATCAGCTTCAACGGTGCCGGTGCTCCCGAGATCATCTTTGACATCATGATCGTCGGTACGCTCACCGCTGGCGCCATGCTGATCATGTGGATTGGTGAGCTCATCACCCAGCGCGGTATCGGCAATGGCATGTCGTTGATCATCTTCGCGAACATCATGGCCGGTCTGCCGCAGGCGATTTTCTCCAGCACCGAGGGCAATGCTGGTGGCATCATCACCATGGTGATCATCTGCGCCATCATCCTGCTTGTAATTCCGCTGATCGTTTTCCTTGAGCGCGGCCAGCGCCGCATCCCGGTCTCCTACGCCAAGCGAGTCGTGGGCCGTCGCATGATGGGCGGTCAGACCACCTACCTGCCCATCAAGGTCAACACCGCGGGCGTCGTGCCGATCATCTTCGCTTCGGCGCTGCTGTATTTCCCGGCCCAACTTGCCGTGTTCTTCCCCGGCATTGACTGGATCCAGGCAGTTGCCTCTGCGCTTTCGAGCGGCTGGCTCAACTGGGTGCTTAACGTTGTTCTCATCGTGTTCTTCGCGTACTTCTACACCTCTATGGTGTTCAACCCCGATGACACGGCCGACAACCTTAAGAAGCAGGGCGGCTTTATTCCGGGCGTCCGTCCGGGTAGGGCTACCGCGGCCTACATCAAGAACGCGCTTAACAAGATCACGCTCCCCAGCGCTGTCTTTTTGGCGCTTATCGCCATCGTGCCTTCGATCATCTTCTCCTTCACGGGTAACCAGCTGATCCAGGCATTTGGCGGCACGTCCATCCTCATCATGGTCGGCGTCGTGCTCGACACGGTCGACAAGCTCGAAGGCCAGATCAAGATGTATGATTACGATGGATTCTTTAAATAGGCTAGAGGAGGATTGCTCATGAACCTCGTATTGCTCGGAGCTCCGGGTGCCGGTAAGGGCACCGTCGCACAGGAGCTCGTCGCCGAGTTCGGCGTCGCCCATATTTCCACGGGCGACCTGCTGCGTGCTGCCGTCAAGGGTGGCACCGAGCTTGGTATTCAGGCTAAGAAGTACATGGACGCTGGCGAGCTCGTTCCCGACCAGCTCGTGATCGATCTTGTCAAGGAGCGCCTTGCCGCCGATGACGCCCAGCGGGGCTTCATCCTCGATGGCTTCCCGCGCAACACCGCCCAGGCCGTGACGCTCGATTCCGAGCTCTCTGCCATGAGTCGCGAGATCGACTGCGCCCTTCTGGTCGACGTGGCCCCCGAGGTCATTATCGATCGTCTCTCTTCGCGTCGCACCTGCCGTGCCTGCGGTTACACCGGCACCGCTGCCGATGCTATCTGCCCCAAGTGCGGTGGCGAGATGTATCAGCGCGACGACGACAAGCCCGAGACCATCAAGAACCGTCTCGACGTCTACGAGAAATCCACGAGTCCGCTCGTCGACTACTATCGTGGCCAGGGTCTGCTCAAGTCGGTTAACGGTGACCAGGCTCGCGAGACCGTGTACGGGGATGTCAAAGAGGCTCTCGGTCTATGATCAAGATTAAGTCTGCAACGCAAATCGAGCAGATGAAGAAGGCAGGAGCGCTATCTAAGATGGCGCTCCGCCACGTTGGAGCCATGGTTCGCCCTGGTGTTTCGACCTTTGAGCTCGATCAGCTCGCGGAGCAGATTATCCGCATGCATGGCGGCACCCCGGCCTTTAAGGGTTACGGCGGGTTTCCCGGAACCATTTGCGCATCGATCAACGACGCCGTGGTTCACGGTATTCCCAATCCTGACATGATTCTGCGCGATGGCGATATCATCTCCATCGATACAGGAGCTGTCGTTAACGGTTGGGTCGGCGATAACGCTTGGACGTTTTTCGTCGGCACCCCCACGCCCGAGGCCAAGGCCCTGTGCGAGGTTACGCGCGATTGCCTGAAGGCTGCAATCGAGCAGGCTGTTCCCGGTAACCATATCGGGGACATTGGTTATGCCGTCCAGTCCCTCGCCGAGTCTCACGGCTATGGCGTGCTTCGCGATTACGTGGGCCATGGTATTGGCCGCGTGATGCACGAGGACCCCAACGTTCCTAACTATGGAAAGAAGGGGAGGGGCGTTCGTCTCCAGGCCGGTATGGTCATTGCCATCGAGCCGATGGTTACGATGGGTTCCAATCATGTGAGCACGGGCTCCGATGGCTGGATTGTCACGACCAATGACCACCTGCCCGCCGCGCACTACGAGAATACCGTCGCCATTACCAATGACGGTCCGGTGATTCTCACCACCGACGCCCAAGGTGCTTGGTGCTCCTTGCAGGGTGGTGAAATGTAAAAGTCGCCGCCCCCTGACGCCCAACCTCGCCATTCAATTTCGAAGGCATGACCATAAGGTCTATGCCTTCTCATTTCAAGGCGATCTTGGGCATCAGGGAACGGCTTTGTCTTACATTTCAAAGTAGTGCGCTTCATTTAGTTGTGGAGCCATTACGAAGATATTACGATACGTGCATGCGTATTGTAGAATACTCAATCGCTGTCGTTTTCTAGAGAAAGATGATTGCTTGTGAAGAAGGAAGACGCAATTGAGCTCGAGGGTACGGTAAAGGAACCGCTGCCCAACGCCATGTTTAAGGTTGAGCTCGAGAACGGTCATTCGGTTCTCTGCAACATTTCTGGCAAGATCCGAATGAATTACATCCGTATTCTCCCCGGTGACAGGGTTGTCGTGGAGCTTTCCCCGTACGACCTGACCCGCGGTCGCATCACCTATCGCTATAAATAGCGGCACGCATACACGCACTCCTTTTCCGACTGCAGGCTTAGCTCAACCTACGGTCGGATTGTGTGTGAAGACCAGCCATAGTTTTAAACGCCTGCGGCTGGGCGAGTAGATAGTAGGGAAGTAGTTTGAGCGCTACCGAAAGGAAGAACGATGAAGGTACGTCCTTCGGTCAAGAAGATGTGCGATAAGTGCAAAATCATTAGGCGCCATGGCAAGGTCCTCGTCATTTGCGAGAACCCCCGTCATAAGCAGCGTCAGGGTTAAGAGAGGAGACTACGTTGGCCCGTATTAATGGTGTCGACCTCCCGCGTGAGAAGCGCGTTGAGATCGGTCTGACCTACATTTACGGCATCGGCCGCACCACTGCGACGAAGATTTGCGTCGAGTGCAACGTTAACGTGGATACGCGCGTTAAGGACCTCACCGAGGATGAGGTTAACGCCATCCGTGATTATATCGATAAGAACCAGATCATGGTTGAGGGCGATCTCCGCCGTGAGCGCAACCAGAACGTCAAGCGCCTTATGGACATCGGCTGCAACCGCGGCCTTCGTCACCGCAAGGGCCTCCCGGTCCGCGGCCAGCGCACCCACACTAACGCTCGTACCCGCAAGGGCCCGAAGCGTCAGATCGGTGCTAAGAAGAAGAAATAAGGAGCGCTAGATAGATGGCTACTGCTAAGAAGAACGTTCGCGCTGCCCGTCTGAAGCGCGCGGACCGTAAGAACATTTCCGTGGGCCAGGCTCACATTCGTTCTACATTCAACAACACGATCGTTTCGATCACCGATCCCCAGGGCAACGTCATTTCCTGGAAGTCGGCTGGCCAGGTGGGCTTCAAGGGCTCCCGTAAGTCCACGCCGTTCGCTGCCCAGATGGCTGCCGAGGCTGCTGCCAAGCAGGCCATGGAGCACGGCATGAAGAAGGTTTCCGTCTTCGTCAAGGGCCCCGGCTCCGGTCGTGAGACCGCTATCCGCTCCCTCCAGGCTGCTGGCCTCGAGGTCTCGAGCATCCAGGACAAGACCCCCATCCCGCACAACGGCTGCCGCCCCAAGAAGCGTCGCCGCGTGTAACTGAAAGGATCGTATCAATATGGCAATCGACAGGACTCCTGTTCTTAAGCGCTGCCGTCAGCTCGGGATCGATCCCGCTGAGCTCGGTTACAGCAGCAAGAAGGAATCTATCCGTCAGCCCAAGCGCCGTCGCAAGGAATCTGAGTACGGCATGCAGCTGCGCGAGAAGCAGAAGGTCAAGTTCATCTATGGCGTTCTGGAGAAGCAGTTCCACGGCTACTTCAACAAGGCCCGTAAGATGAACGGCGTCACCGGTGAGAACCTCATGATCATCCTTGAGTCTCGTCTCGACAACGTCGTCTTCCGTCTTGGCTTCGCCCGCACCCGCAAAGAGGCTCGTCAGTCCGTCCGTCACGGTCACTTCACCGTGAACGGCAAGCGCGTGGACATCCCATCCTACCGCGTCAAGGCCGGCGACGTCGTCGCTGTCGGCGAGAAGTTCCGTGACCTCCTCCCCATCAAGGAGGCCCTGATTTCCTCCGAGCGCTTTGAGGTCCCTGGCTGGCTCGAGGTCGATATCGAGAAGCTGTCTGGTAACGTGCTCGCTCTGCCGACGCGTGAGCAGATCAGCGGTGATATCAACGAGCAGCTCATCGTCGAGCTCTACTCTAAGTAGTCCATCCGGGCTGCTGAGGCTGGAGGTAATACATGTCAGAATTCATTAGGCCTCAGGTTCAGGTCGAAGAGATCAACGAGACGTCTGCTCGTGTCTCCGTCGAGCCGCTCGAGCGTGGCTACGGCGATACGCTGGGTAACTCCCTTCGTCGCGTTCTTCTGTCCTCACTCGAGGGTGCCGCCGTCGAGGCTATTCAGATCGATGGTGCGCAGCACGAGTTCATGACCATCCCTAACATGGTCGAGGATGTCACCGACATCGTCCTGAATGTCAAGGGTCTTGTCTTCAGGGCTCTCGGCACGACCGACGAGGCGACCGCCACCATCTCGGTTGACGGCCCCTGCGAGGTCACCGGTGCGGACTTCTTTATTCCGTCCGAGTTTGAGCTGGTCAACCCCGAGCAGCACATTGCTACGCTCACCGAGGGTGGCCATCTCACCATGAGCATGCGCATCGGCTATGGCCGCGGCTATGTCTCTGGCGAGGCCAACAAGCGCGACAACGATCCCATCGGTGTGATCCACGTCGACTCGCTGTACTCGCCCGTGTCCCGTTGCGCCAAGCTCGTTGAGGCTTGCCGTGTCGGTCAGCACACCGACTACGACCGCCTCGTCCTCGAGATCGAGACCAACGGTTCCATCGCCCCGCGCGACGCCGTGGTCCAGGCTGCCAATATCATCAACCAGCATATGGCCGCCTTTATGAACCTTGCCGAGACCCCCGAGGTCGAGGAGGAGGCTTCGATCTTCGCTCCCGAGGTCACCAACGACAACGCCGAGCTGGACAAGCAGATTGAGGATCTGGATCTTTCCGTCCGTTCCTACAACTGCCTTAAGCGCGCCAGCATTCACTCGGTCCGTCAGCTCGTTGAGTTCTCGGAGAACGATCTGCTCAACATCCGTAACTTCGGTGTTAAGTCGATCGAGGAAGTGAAGGACAAGCTTGAGTCCATGGGCCTGAGCCTGAAGGCTTAATGCTTCGCATATTTGAGGAGAAACTAGACCATGCGTCACAACGTTAAGAAGGGCCTGAAGCTCGGCACCGATGCGAGCCACACCAAGGCCATGAAGAAGAGCCTGGCCAAGGCCCTCTTCGAGAACGACCGCATCAAGACCACCGAGACCCGCGCTAAGGCGCTGCGTTCGGTCGTCGAGCCGATCATCACCTGGGCCAAGAAGGGCGACCTGCACTCTCGTCGCCTGGCCATCGCCAAGCTCGGCGATAAGCAGCTCGTTGCCGAGATCTTCGACAAGGCTGCCCAGGGCATGTGGCAGGATCGCAATGGCGGTTACACCCGCATCATGAAGCTCGGTAACCGTAAGGGCGACAACGCTCCCATCGTTATCATGGAGCTCGTCACCGAGCCTTGCACGCCTAAGGCCAAGAAGGCTGCTCCGGCCCCCAAGAAGGCCGCTGCTCCCAAGAAGGTCGAGGCTGTCGAGGAGACCGCTGCCGAGGAGGCTCCTACTGAGGAGACCGCTGAGTAGACATTCCGTCTGCATAGGCTATATTCGAGGGGTACGTTCGCGTACCCCTCTTTTTTTGTCGCGATACCGTTGCTTGTTTGTTGGGAGCGCCCATGACTGCGCCGTCTGATTTCAATTCGATTCCCGAGCTCGACGCCACCCTTGTATTTCGCGTGGCATATGATGGCTCGTCCTATAGCGGATTTGCCGAGCAGCCGGGACAGACGACGGTTGCGGGTGAGCTGCGTCGAGCCATCGAGACGCTGCTTCGCCGCTCGATCGATCTGACGTGCGCGGGGCGTACCGATGCCGGCGTGCATGCCGTGGCTCAGTACATCAGCGTCCCCGTAACGGACGCTGAGCTCGCCCTGACACGCCGTAGGTGGCTGCGGGCTATGGATGCCCTGTTGCCCAAAGATATCGCCATAAATGAGGTTTACAGGGCCCGTAAAGGCTTTTCTGCACGCTTTGACGCGCGTTCCCGTACGTATACGTACCGCATTGCCGACCGTGATGCGCGACCCGTGCTGTCCCGCGGTGCCGTGTGGTGGCATCGCTATCCTTTGGATGTTGAAGCTATGTCTGCTGCCTGCCCCGCGCTGCTGGGCGAGCAGGACTTTAAAAGCTTTTGCAAGGTTGCCTCGGCCGTTGGCAAGCCCACGCATCGCTGCGTGATGCGTGCCGAGTTTGGCCATGAGGCTGCGTTTGGCGAGGACATCCTGACGTTTACCATCGAGGGCAATGCGTTTCTGCATTCGATGGTCCGTACGATCGTGGGCACGCTTGTCGAGATTGGCATGCATCGTCGCGATCCCCAGTGGATGCGCGAAGTCATCGATGCCTGCGACCGTACCGCCGCGGGCCCCACGGCACCTGCCTGTGGCCTTACATTTATGGGCGTGGACTACGATCCCGCCGAGCTTGTCGTGCTCGACTAGGGGGCTCGACGCGCCGTACGTCGTCACCTGACATCTGTGCGCTGCGCGTGTGCAACATCTGTTCTTGGCGTGCAATACAACCGGTGTCTCATTGCTTTTATTGCCGGGGTGTACCATGAACGACAGTTTGATTTATTGCTGTCGAGAGGACGGATAACTTGGTTCGACGTGGCTCGCATCCGCGACTTTCGGTGATCCTTGTGGTAGAAGGTTCGCCCAGCTATGCGATGCGTGCGCTCGAGAGTATCCAGAACCAAAACCTCTACGATTTGCAGATTGTCGTTGTCTGCCGCGATGTTGCGCCCGGTGTGCGCCATTCACTTCAGGTTGCTGCCGATAGGGACATCCATATTGATTTGATTGACGTCGAGGACGCGGCGCGCGGGGCTTGTCTTCGTGCCGGCTTTGCCGCCTCGCGCGGCTCTCAAATCATCGCTATGAACGCCGATGAGTGGTTTGCTCCGCAGTCTCTTTCCAAGATGGTCGATATTGCGTGCGATAACGCGGCAGACATAGTGTTCCCCACGGTGTCGCTCGACCGCTGTGATTCACATCGAGAGCGCCATTCGCGCGTCTTGAGTGCTACTCATATTGCCATTGAAGACAAGTCTTCGATGGTGGCCGGGCTGCCTCAGTTGATTTTAGGCGGCTTGGTTGCTCAAGTCTCTGGAGTGATGTATAGCCGTTCGCTGTTTGAGGCATGCCTATCGCACGGCAAAGCGTACCGTACGGTTGAGTTTATGGCATATGCGCTCTCGCAGGTGCAGCGCGTCTCCGGATGCGGTGACGCTTGTTTCCACGCGGTGGCGCCTAAGCTTGCAGATGCCTTTGATCCCACCATGTATGCCAGGGTATCCGATGACACCCGAGCGCTCGACGAGCTTGTGGACTCACTCTCGGAAGCAGATAGCGGTGGTCGGCTCAAGCTGGCAAGCCAAAAGTTCTACTTTGCCGGACTGGTCGCCTGCATCGAGAATTTGTGTCTGAGCCCACATGGGGTGTCGTCAATCGAGCGTTCCGCTCGCATGCGTGATATGCTCGAAGCGCCTCGTACCCGTCAGATGGTCGCCGCGCTCAAGGATAACCATCGCGGACTCGGTCTGTTGTTTGGGCCGATCGCCAGCGCCAAGCCCGCGCGCTGCGTGATGTGTACGCACCTGGCGGCTTTTCTTAACCGGACGGGCGAAAAAACTGCCTAAACGGCTCATTACGAAACAAACTTGCATAGAATTGTTTCGAAATGCGTTCTTATTCACAAATGCCTTCAAATAGCGCTAAACTATTCAATCACTGATTGATTGTCTCCGCCATCTTTTGGAGTGAGGGTTTGTATGGCTAAAAAACGCAATGGGCGCCAGGATGCCATTAGAGATATTGTGCGCAATAAGGACGTCCGCACGCAGCGCGTGCTGGTCGATGAGCTCCGCGCTATGGGCTTTGATTGCACGCAGGCGACTGTCTCTCGCGATATTGCCGATATGGGGCTGCGTAAGCTCCCTGAGGGCATCTATGTTCTGGCAGAGGACCTGCACCTGCAGCGTATGGTTTCCGAGCTCGTAACGGGTGTTCTGCGTACCGATAATCTGGTCATGATCAAGGCTCAGCCTGGCACGGCTTCCGGCATCGCCGCCGCCGTTGATGCGGCAGAGCTGCCCGATGTGCTCGGCTCGCTTGCCGGCAACGATACTATTTTGGTTATTGCCCAGACGGCCGAGGACGGCGAGCGTCTCGAGGCGCTGATCAATAAGCTGAGCAATTCTCGCAAGTAGGCGTGCGGGTCGTGCGCTCGGCAGCGCGTGTACTGACATAGTGGCTTGTAAGGGGTATCGACGTTGGTCGGTACCCCTTTTTGCCGGTATAAAGACCGACCACCAGGTCGCCTCAAACTAAAAGGCCCCCGAGCAGTTCATAAGCTGCTTGGGGGTCTTGTTGCTTATGGCCGGATGATTTCTAGCCGACCGTATCGTCAGGCGTGGGCGAGGGGTCGGGCGTAGGCGTAGGCGTAGGCGTGCCGCCATCGCCGCCGGTCGAGCCGCCAGAGGAGCCGCCCGTCGAGCCGCCGGTCGTACCGGTACCGCCGGTGGTGTCGCCGCCCGTGGTCTCGGTGGTCGTGGTCGTCGTGGTGGTCGTCGTGGTCGTCGTGGTTTCCTCTTCGTCCTCGTTCTCGTCCTTGTTGTCGTTCTCCGTCTTCTTGGTGTTGTTGGTGCCGTAGAACTTCCAGACGCTGTTGTTCTTGTAGGTGGGCGCGGTTCCGGTCGCAAACTCCTCGCGCTCGGTACCGGCTAGGACGGTGTTCATAAACCGCTTAAAGACAGGCAGGTTGGTGCTGTCACCCAGCAGGTCCGTGCCGTATTTTTGGATGGGGATCTCGCCCGCGGAATAGCCGGTCCACAGGGCGCACGCCAGCTGCGGGGTATAGCCACAGAACGTCAGGTTGGTGGTGTTGTCGGTGGTGCCCGTTTTGCCGGCATAGGGCTGGTTGACGCTCAGGGCGCCGGCAGCACCCGTACCGCCGCCCTGCATGACGCCGGACAGAACATCGGTGACCGCGGCGGCCTCGCCCTCGGTAAGCACCTGTGAGGGATTGTCCGTGTGCTGGTACAGCACCGAACCGGTACGAGAGTCAATCTCGGTGATGGCGATCGGCTGGCGATAGTAGCCGCCGTTGGCAAACGTCGCGTAGGCGGCGGCCATCTCGAGCGGCGAGATCGAGCCGGTGCCGAGCGTCATGACGGGAACGTCCTCGATGTTGTCCTTGGCGGGATCGATGCCGAGCTTTTTGACGAGCGAGATGATCTTGCTGTTGCCGACGGCTTCCGCCACCTGGATGTAGCCGGTGTTGGAGGAGTATGCCGTCGCCTGCTTAAGCGTGATGTTGCCATAGCTATGCTTGTCGTAGTTTTGGACCTCGGTCGTGGTGCCCTTGGCCTTGAGCGGCGAGTTGCAGTTGAGGGTGACGTTGGGGTTCATGCCGTTTTGGATGGCAGTTGCCAGCGTAAAGGCCTTGAAGGTGGAGCCGACGGGACGCTTGGACGTGGCATGGTTTACGTGGTTCTCGTCGGCGTTGTAGTCGTAGCCGCCCACCATGCACTTGATGTAGCCGGTCTTGGGGTCGACGACGACCATACCCATGTCCAGGCCGTCGAGCGAGAGCGTGTCGAGCTGCTCGCGGACGGCGTTCTCTGCCACCTGCTGCATCGTGGGGTCGATGGTGGTCTTGACGGTCAGGCCGCCCTTAAAGAGCACATCGGTCGAGAACTCCTGCTCCAGCAGCTGTTTGACGTAGGAGACAAAGTAGGGCTGCGAGTATACGTCGACGCCGCTGCCCGAGATTTCAGTCACGTTGAGGGCGATGGGCTCGGCCTGTGCGGCATCGTGCTCCTCCTGCGTGATGTGGCCCAGGCGCAACATGTTGTCGAGGACCTTGTTGCGACGGGACAGCGCTAGGTCGGGGTTGACCGTGGGGTCGTACTGCGAGGGCGAGTTGGGAAGGCCGATGAGCAGCGCGGCCTCGCTCAGGGTAAGGTCGGCGGCGCTCTTGGACAGATAGGTCTCGGCGGCGGCTTCGATGCCGTAGGCGCCGTGGCCGTAGTAGATGGTGTTGAGGTACATCATGAGGATCTCGTCTTTGGAGTACATGTCCTCCATCTTGACGGCGATGTAGGCCTCACGCACCTTACGCTCGATGGTCGAGTCGAACTGCTCCTCCTGCAAGATGGTGTTGCGCACCAGCTGCTGGGTGATAGTCGAGGCGCCTTCGTGTCCGCCGCCGAGGGTTGCCACTGCAGCACGCGCGATACCCCACAGGTCGATACCGCCGTGCTCATAGAAGCGCTCGTCCTCGACGTCAACGGTGCCCTGCAGCACGTAGGGGGAGACCTCGTCCTTGGTGATGGACTTGCGGTTTTGCGTGTAGAAGCTCGCGATCTTGTTGCCGTTGCAGTCGACGATCTCGGTGGGCTCGCTCACCAGATACGCGTTGGCGTCGGTGTAGTCGGGCAGATCGGACAGCCAGCGGTTGACGTTGCCGACCATGCCGATGCCAAATGCCACGCCCGCAATCAGCAGAAAGCCCAAAAACGAGAGCAGGATTATGGACGGGGCATGCGTCTTTGAACGGCTGCGTCCCTGTCGTTGGCGAGGACCCATATATTGACCTCCAGTGTATGTCGTGCCGGACGGTGGATGCGCCGTCGGGGCAGGATGGACATAAGTTATTACACGATAAACCAAACGGGGCGCGCGAGGCCTCGTGTATGCTGGAAGACGGCATTTTTCAGAGTGAATGCATACCTTGGTAAGGAGTTTGTCGATGGCGATTCGGACGATGGGGCCGAGCGGACAATACGAGACCGGATTGGATGCTGCCGATGCGGCGCTGCCCGAGTTGCTGGCGCCGGCGGGCGGACTCGACCAGATGCTTGCGGCCATCGCCGCGGGTGCCGATGCCATCTATGCGGGGTTGGGCGGCTTTAACGCCCGCGTGAGCGCGCATGGCTTTACGGATGACGAGTTTGCACGCGGCTGCGCCGTGGCGCATGCCCATGGCGTGCGTGTGTACGTGACGCTCAACGTGTTCGTGTTTGACGATGAGTTGGCCGACGCGGTGGCGTTGGGGACGCATGCGCTGGAGCTGGGCGCCGATGCTCTGATTGTGGCCGATGCCGGGTTGGCCTGCGCGCTGAGCGCGGCGATTCCCGGGGTCGAGATTCACCTGTCTACGCAGGCGGGCGCTCATAGCGAAGGCGCCGTGCGGCTTGCCGCCGATGAGTTGGGGATCGAGCGCGTGACGACGGCACGCGAGCTGACGGTCGACGAGATTGCGGCGCTATGTGCCACGGGCGTGCCCATCGAGGTATTCTGCCACGGTGCGATTTGCATCGGCTATTCGGGGGCGTGCGAGTTCTCGGCCCTGCGGCGCGGGCGCTCGGCGATGCGCGGCGACTGCACGCAGCCGTGCCGTCTGGCGTACGACCTGGTGGACGAGGCGGGGCAGAGTGTTGTCGCCGTCGAGGGAGATCGCCTGCTGTGCCCGCGCGACTATCTGGGCATTGCGCATCTGCCCGAGCTTGTAGATGCCGGGGTGGCGTCGCTCAAGATCGAGGGGCGCATGAAGAACCCCGACTACGTATTCAACGTGGTGCGGGTGTGGCGTCGGGCGCTCGATATGCTGTGCGACGGCGCGTGGGACCCCGGTGCCGTGGAAGAGCTTGAACGCGAGCTGGGAAGGTCGTTTAACCGTGGGTTTACCGATGCGTACCTGCGAGGGCGTTCGGGTGCCGAGCTGATGAGCTTTGAGCGCGCAATTAACCAGGGCGTGCACGTGGGTCGCTTGGTCGCTGTGGGCCACGAAGAGGTAACGGTTGAGCTCGATGCCGCCGTGGCGGCGGGCGACACGCTCGAGATTCGGTTCTATCCGGGTGCCGGCGCGCGTCCCGATGTGCCCAAGCGCTGGCCGCAGGTGCCCTGCCCGGTGGATGCCGCATCGGGGGAGCGCGTCGTCGTGCATTGCAAGCGCAAGGTGGACACGGGCTGCGAGGTATACCTGATTCGCAGCGCCGGCGTGTTGGATCAGACGGCGGCGGTGTTGGAGCGCATGCGGGCCGAGGCGGATGCGGTCGCGCCCGTTGCGCGCGACGTTGAGGTGCTGCCCTTTGAGGACGTTGCGGTGGATGGCGGTGCGTCGACGGAGTTGGTGGAGTGCACGCTTCCCGCTCGCATGGTTTTTGCTTGGCAGCTGATGGATACCGAACCGCGCGGAGAGCTCGATTTGTCCGACGCCGTTGTGGTGCTTGACGAGGTCTGCCGCGCGGGCGACGCCGTGCGGACTCGCTCACTTATGCAGCGTGCCGGGCGCGTCGTCTGCCGCAACCTGGGGCAGGTAGCGATGGCTCGCGAGCGGGGCGTGGCGTTTGACGTGGCGGCGCCGGTGTTCTGTGCGAACCGGGCCACGCTTGCCTGGCTGCGCGGGCTCGGTGCGGGGCGGGTGTACTTGCCGGCCGAGTTACTCGGCAATGATGCGGAACGTATTGCCGAACTGACGGTCGAGCCTGGTGTTTTGGGCCCCGTCGATGCCGACCGCCCCGAGCTCATGATGTGCGAGCACTGCCTGCTGACTGCCGAGGGCATCTGCGCTACGGATGCGACGGGGCAGGTCCATTGCCGTGACTGCTCGCGCCGTCAGCAAACACGCTATTTGGTCGAGCGCGACGGCACGCGCCTGCCGGTTGCCGTCGATGCATACGGCAGGACGAGGATTTTCCTGTCGTAGGTGCCGCGTCTCGTTGTTTTGGTTATTATTAGTGGGTTTATGAACTTCGAGCACCGCCGTATCCGGTGAGGGTGCTATAGCAAAAGGAGGATACCCAATGCTGTCTGTTGACGAGCAAATGCGTATCATCACCTCGGGTGCTGCCAAGATCGTCCCCGAGGCCGACCTTCGCAAGAAGCTTGAGAAGGGCGAGCCCCTCAACATCAAGCTCGGCGTCGATCCTACCAGCCCCGATCTGCATCTGGGCCATGCCGTGCCGCTGCGCAAGATGCGCCAGTTCCAAGACCTGGGCCACAACGTCACCCTTATCATCGGCAACGGCACCGCGCTGATCGGCGACCCCTCGGGCAAGAACTCCACGCGTCCGCAGCTTTCGCAGGAGCAGATTGAGGCCAATGCCGAGACCTACGTGAGCCAGGCCATGAAGATTCTGGATCCCGAGAAGACCACCATCGTGCACAACGGCGACTGGATCCTGTCGATGGACCTGGCCGGCCTGCTGCAGGTGTGCTCCAAGTTCACCGTCGCCCGCATTCTCGAGCGCGACGACTTTACCAAGCGCTACCAGTCCCAGACGCCGATCGCCCTGCATGAGTTCCTGTACCCCGTGATGCAGGCATTCGACTCCGTGCAGATTAAGGCCGACGTGGAGATGGGCGGCACCGACCAGCTCTTCAACCTGCTCGCTGGCCGCGAGCTCATGGAGAAGATGGGCATGGAGCCGCAGATCGCGCTCACCATGCCGCTGCTCGAGGGCACCGACGGTGTGCGCAAGATGTCCAAGTCCTACGGCAACTACATCGGCCTGACCGATGCTCCCAAGGATATGTTCGGCAAGACCATGTCCATTCCCGACGAGATGATTGGCAAGTACTATCGTCTGGCGAGCTCGCTCACCCCGGCCGAGGTCGACAAGATCGACGCCGCCCTGGCCGATGGCTCTGCCGACCCCTACGAGCTCAAGCGCGCTCTGGGCCGCGACCTGTGCGACACCTACCACGGCGCCGGCGCCGGTGACGAGGCTCAGGCCGAGTTTGACCGCGTGTTCAAGGAGGGTCAGCTCGCCGACTTCCCCGAGAAGCATGTCGAGCTGGCCGTCAACGACGAGGGCCAGATCTACCTCGCCGGCTTGCTCAAGGACCTGGGTCTTTCGGCCAGCTCCGGCCAGGCCCGTCGCGATATCGACGGCGGCGGCGTCAAGATCAACGGCAAGGCTGTGGCTCCCAAGAGCTACAACATCGACCCGAGCGCTCTCAAGCTGGGCGACACCCTCTCCGTAGGCAAGCGCAAGGGCTTTAAGTTGATTTAGCAGGCAAGTTAACCAAACATGTGTAAAAGGGCCGCAGCCGGAATGACCCCGGCCGCGGCCTTTTAAAGTTGCTGTGAAATAGTTCCTAAAAACTTCCGCGCGGCGCCCAAACAGGAACTATTTCACCGCAACTTTGTTGGTGCCTTGGATGTCAAGGGTTTGGCGCAATGGGGTCAGGTTACTTTGCACCAGCCCATTGCACCGAGTTGGCGGTGCCGTTAAGCGGAGAGGTGTGCTGCCGATCCTCCTTTTGGGCATACAATGGCTATTGGCTTGCTGCGGTGAAGGCCCGTCCGCCCCGCAGCTTTTTTCTACGGTTAAAGGAGTATGTATGTCCGTTGAGGTCATGAGGTCTGTGATCGACGCTGCCGAGGGCCGCGTGCCCGTCGACACGCTGTTTACCAATGCACAGATCGTCGACGTGTATGGCCAGCGCGTGGCGCCCGGTGGCGTTGCCGTCAAGGACGGTGTGATCGTCGGCGTGCTCTACGACGGTCGCGACGATGCCGCCGGCACCTACGAGGCGGCCGAGGTCATCGACTGCCAGGGCCGCTATATTGCTCCCGGTTTTATTGACGGGCACCTGCATATCGAGTCTTCGAACATCCGCCCTGCCGAGTATGCGCGTATGGCTGCGGCGCGCGGTACCACCACTGCTATTGCCGACAGCCACGAGATTGCCAATGTTGCCGGTCTCGACGGCTTGCGCTTTATGATCGAGGATGGTCGTCGCGCACCCATCTCCATCAAGTACATGATGCCCTCGTGCGTGCCCGCGTTGCCCGATGAGCAGGCCGGCGCCGTCATTTCCGCCGCCGATATGCAGGCGTTTTTTGCCGAGTATCCGGGCGATGTCTTTGGTCTCGGCGAGATGATGAACCTGCCGGGCGTCCTTATGGCCGATCCCGAAACCTGCGCCCGCATCGATGCCGCCAACCAGACGCCGTCCAAGCAGGTCGACGGCCATGCGCCGCTCGTTGCCGGTAAGGACCTCAACGCCTATGCCGCAGCGGGCATTATCGCCGACCACGAGTCGACGATTCCCGAGGAGGCGCTCGACAAGCTGTCCCGCGGCATGTATGTGATGCTGCGTGAGGGCACGTGCAGCCACGACCTGGCCAATCTGTCCCCGATGCTGCTGGAGAACCCCGCCCGCGCCCGCCGTTGCTGCTTTGCGACCGACGACCGCGCTCCTTCCGATGCTCTTTCGACCGGCATGATCGACAATGCCTGCCGCGTGGCCATCGAGGCCGGCATCGACCCGGTGGTCGCTATCTCCATGGCTTCGCTTTCTGTCGCCGAGGCCTTTGGCCTGGATCACGGCTGCCGCGACCCGCATGAGCTCCGCGGCGCTATCGCCCCGGGCAAGCGCGCCGACCTACTGGTGCTCAACGACCTGACGTTCGCCGCGGCTCCGCATCGCGTGTATGCCGCCGGTACGCTCGTGGCACAGGATGGCGCCTTTGTGGGTGAGGTCGCGCCCGAGACTGCCGAGGTCGCCTCTCTTGCCGACGAGCTGCGTGCCTCCGTTAAGCTGCCGAAGCTTTCGCTCGACGTGTTTGACTATGCCTTTAAGCCGGGCGAGGCCGCTATCGATGTCATCCCGGGTATGGCTATCACGGGTATGGCCCGCCCCGAGAGCGCCGAGGACTTGCGCCGCATCATGCTGATTGAGCGCCATGGCCGTGGCGTGTCGCTGCAGGCCGAGGGCGTCGACGGTGACGGCCCCGCGGGTCTGGGTCTGGTCGGCAAGCATATCGGCCGTGGTTGGGTGCGCGGCTTTACCATCACGGGCGGCGCCATCGCCTCGACGATCGGTCACGACTCACACAACGTGTGCGTTGTGGGCGACAATGCGGCGGATATGATGGCTGCCGTTGAGGCCGTGGGCCAGGGCGGCCACGTGCTGGTGCACAACGGCGAGGTCGTGGCGCGCATTCCGCTGGCGCTCGGCGGCTTGATGAGCGAGGGCACGGCCGAGGATGTCGCGGCGCAGCACGACGACTTTATGGTCAAGGCGCGCGCCATGGGCATCGAGCCGCCACTCGACCCCATCATGGGCATCATATTCTTGCCCCTGCCGGTCATTCCGACGCTCCGCATCCGCCCCGAGGGCATGTTCGACGTTACGACCTTCACCTACGCCGACTAGTCATTGGACGTTCTTAAACGACTAGTCGTTGGGGGCACTCTTTGGCTTGCCGGCACAAGCCGTCTGGTGCATGTGGGACGTCTGCCAAGTCCTTGTAACGTTTATGCCTGCGGGGCCTTATTTGAGCTCCCTTTGGGTGCGGTGGTTTCGGATAGACATCCGATCCCATCAAGCTCAAAGGGGGCTTTTCTATGTTTAAGCCGATTGCATCGGATGTGGATGGCACGCTGCTTGACCGGCAATCGGGGGGCGTTTCTTTTGGGCCGGCAGTTGGGGACGGTCCTCGCGGCTTTTCATACTGCAACCACCTTCTTGGCGAAGTGCTGCTCGGCTATCGCGTCGAGCTGGGTCGCGATCTGTTCGAAGGGCAGGTTCAGGTCGAGCGTGCGCACGCTGATCTGGTTGCCGCTCATCTGGTAGGTGCCGTCGGGCTGGGTGTCCTCGTCGGTCTTGGCATAGAGCAGCATGCCGCTCACCTCGTGCGGCCCGCCCGCAAGCTCGGCCTCCTTGTTCTTCACGTAGGTGAAGATCTGGTACAGGTTGTTCGAGTGGATGGTGCGAGTATCCCAGTTCTCCTGCAACGTATGCGTGTAGTACTTCGCGTCGATGATGAGCACGTCGCCGCCCCGCGAGAGCGTGATGTCGCTCTTCATGGCGGGCAGCATGTTGGAGAATCCATCGTCCAGCGCCCAGTTGATGTAGGATGCCTCGGCACGCAGCCTGGGGTGCTCCCTGCGGTAGTACTCGAGGATGAACTTCTCGTACAGGCGGCTCATGCGCTGCTCGTCGAAGATGTCCATAAGGCGCGAACTGCCGTCGGCCTGCGTCTGCAGCAGGCCCTTGACTACCAGCCAGCACACGCTCATGAGCATGCGGTAGGTCTGGTTGTTGCGGTCGTATCGCATGTTCCAGTCCACCAGGTGCAGGTCGATCGGCTCCACGTCGGCGAAGTAGACCATGAGTTTCTTGAGGGCCTTCTTGCGCGTCTTGGAGATGTCGCCGCGCAGCAGCAGCTCGACCGTCGCCTTGATGACGCGGTTCATCGTCGAGTCCACGGAGAACTCGTCGTAGGAGCACACCATCTGGCTTTTCAGGAACGCCTGGGTCTTCACCGACTCGGTGACCTCAATCTTGCCCCGCAGCGAGCTGAGCGCTTCGGTGCGCCTCACGTACTCGCGCCCCAGGCCGCGCTTCACCTGGCTGGCGATGCCGCGCTCGAGGATAGCGGCGCAGAGCTCCGCCGCGTTGTCGAAGCCCTCGGTCGCCACGTCGCGGTAGCCGCGCTCGTTGAGCACCTGGAAGGCATAGGCGAGCATGTGGTAGATGTTCTGGATGTGTATCAACGAAGCGCCTGCCTCAAGCGGTCAGACCAGTCGCGAACCTTGAGCGGCTCGTCGAACCAGTACTCCTTCAGCATCGGGATGAGCTCGTACTCAACGATGGCCGAGAGCTTGGCGTCGTCGCACTCGTCCGGCTCCATGTTGCAGAAGTAGCTGTGCCCGATGAGGAAGCCCTCGCCAAGTGACTCGTCGTCGGCAATCGCCCCGTTCAGCTGCTCCACCCGCTGCACGAGTGCGTCGAACTTGGGGTTGGAAAGCGAGTCGCGGTACTCGCGGAAGCCTTCGGTGGCGAGCCCTGGCTTCAGGTCGAAGAAGGCGAAGCGGCGGCGCAGTGCGTAGTCGAGCATGGCCAGCGAGCGGTCGGCGGTGTTCATCATGCCAATGATATGGACGTTCGCGGGCACGTGGAACAGCTCGCGCGAATACAGCAGCTGCAGCTTGTTTTTCACGCCGCGCTTATCGTTCTCGATGAGCATGAACAGCTCGCCGAATATCTTGGAGAGGTTGCCACGGTTTATCTCGTCGATGATGAAGAAGTAGTCGTTGCCGTCGTCCTCGGCGGCTCGTTTGCAGAAGGTGTAGAATGCGCCCTTCACCAGCTCGAAGCCACTGGCGGAAGGGCGGTAGCCCTCGATGAAGTCCTCGTAGGAGTAGCTCTGGTGGAACTGCACCATCTGGACGCGCTGGATGTCCTTCATGCCCATGATGGAGTACGCGAGGCGCTTGGCCACATAGGTCTTGCCCACGCCCGGAGCGCCCTGCAGGATGATGTTCTTCTTGGAACCGAGCACGCCCACGAGCGTGTCGTACTGTCCCTCGTCCATGTAGACCTCGGAAAGGAAGTCTTCGCGGCTGTAGGGCGGGTACTCCACCGCGCGCTCTTCCGGTTCGTCCTCTGGCTCCTCAGCGTCCTCGAAGAACGCCTCGATCTTCGCGACGAAGTCCGGATAGTCGGTGACGTCGGTGAGCGTCTTCATGGCGAACATCTCGTCCATGTGCCAGCAGCCCTTGGCATCCCACTCGACCGCACGCACATGCGGGTAGTGCCCACCGTCAGCATCGTACTCGTAGTCGCCAGTCACGACGCCGCGCCCCAGTATCTCGGTGCGCCCCCGCTTGGCGAAGACTACATCGCCAGGTTTGATGTCGTGCGCGAACTGCCAGACGGCATGCGCCGAGTTCTTCTGGGAGGTGCCGCCGCCTCGAACCTCGAGCAGTTTCTGGCGCATGTCCTCCTTGGAGGCGTAGTCCGTCAGATCGCCGAGCTCGTACCAGCCCAAGCCCATGATGCCGTGCTCGTAGAACTCGTCCCACATTCCCGCGCCCTCTCCTGGCGCATAGAGCCAGCAGTGGGTCGTCTCGACGTCGGCATCGCCCAGGGCATTGGCCTGTGCCTCCTGCTCCGTCTTCTTCGAAGCGGCCTTTTTCTCCTTGTTGACGCGCTCCGACTCGTCGAAGGCGGCACTAGAAAGCTCCGGGAAGCTGGTATAGGGGCAGGCCTCGGTGCCGAGTTGCGACCGTATGGTGTCGCATATGGCGAGGTAGGCCTCGCCGTCGTGGATGGGAGTGTCTTTTTCTTTCGGGGCTACCTGTGCCACGGTGGGGCCAGCTGCCGATATGTCGCCCATGAACCACCGGTTACGTGAATCCAGGTTGATGAACGTGAGGGGGCGTGCCCAGTAGAGGCCCATGCTGAGCTTCCAGCCCAAGCTGAACTGGGTGACGGCGTCGTTATAAGCAGAAACGAACTCTGCCCTGGTCTGCTCATTGTCGTTGTCGGCGAGTGCGAGCTGCGCCTCGAAGACCCGCCAGAGGTTGTCGATGTCATGCTCACCGCGTCGCTTGTCGCCGGTGAATGCATAAAACGTCGCGTTGAGGGCCATCACCACAGGGATTCCGTCGAAATCGGCAGGCTGGTCTGCCTTGATTCCGAAGGAATGCGCAAAGCCAGCGGCGATCTTCATTCGGTTTGCATTCGAAAGGCCCTTGTTGAAGAGACCGAACACCGTGAACGGGTCGATGTCCGCAGGCACGTCCGTACTGTCAAGTTTCGGGAACTTCATGTCGATTTGGACGTAGGTCTCCCGCAGCTTGGAAATAAGCGCTTGCCGATCATTACGGTAAGGAAGCAGCTTATCCGCCAGCTCTGTGTAATAGCCTATCCATGTGAATTGCATGTCCATGGCTTTGTCACCTTCCTCCTGCCTTGGCCGCCTACAACGTGTTGCTAACCGGCTGAGCAAGTGTTTTGAGGTCATCCCACGAATCCGACTTGGCTATATCGTCCTCGTAGGCTATTAAGTAGCCCCAGGCCTGATTTGCAAAGGCGTCTTCGGCGGCCAGTTCGGGCACACGAGCCAGCGCTTCAAGTACGTCGCCCGACTCGCCCAGTACGAGCAGGTTGTCATCCTGCGGAGGCAGGTCTGCCCGCTCAGAATAGGTAAACTCATTTGTCTTCGGAGCCTGCTTGCCCTGTACGAACTCATCAACGACGAGCGTATGGGTCTCGCAATAGCGGGGATCGCTCGGCTCAACCCACGTATAGCCATATTGGCCGGTCTCCGTTGGGATGAGTGCCTTGTCCTTGTTGTACCAAGTGAGCTGCAATCGTGTTTTGGACATTACTCTTCCTCCACGGTCTCGCACGGAACAAGCTCCATGATGTCCTCGAGCTCGCATTCGAGCGCATCGCAAATCTTGATGAGCACACCGGTTGTGATGTTGTCACCGCGTCCAAGCTTCGCGATGGAAGAAGTGCTGACACCGCTGACCGTGCGGAGGTCTTTACGCGTCATGCTCTTATCAATCAATAGCTTCCAGAGCCTGTTGTAGCTAATCTTTCTCGCCATCAGGACTCTTCCCCTTCCGGTTCTGGGTCTTCAATCATGTCTCCATTGCGAACGTGCCTCAAAAAGCCATACCGACCTTCGTCGCTCATGGTGAAGTGGATGAGGCGCGCTCCGTCATAGTCGACGCCGGTTGGAATCTCGTTTTCGGCGATGATTACCTGGCAGCCACCGCAGTCTCTCAGCATGTGACGGTAGAGGGCAGACTTCATGCTGCTGTCTATCAGCACCTCGGAGCTCTCCGTTAGCGAGAGGCTCGGCGAGTCCAAGATGAGCATTCTGGGCCGATGAACGCCGTTCGCCTCGATGAATTTCATGAGGGTGAACGCGTAGATGGTGTTGAGGTAGGCCCGGTACCCCTTGCCCTCGCTCTTCTTGGGCTTGTTGTTCACCAGGATGTCGAATGACTGCTTCGAGATCTTTGCGGTCTTGAATCCAGGATATGCGCAGTCCTTGATGGCTTCGCTCACCGCCTCGCTAAGGTGTGTGAACAGTATCTCGTCGAAGTGTTTCTTGGCGTCGTACTTCTCCTGCGATTCGTCTTCGTTCTCGGTCTCGTCTATGTCTTGGCTGAGCACCTCGAGTTGGCTGACCATCAGATCGAGCTCTCGGCGCAGTTCGATGACGCGCCGATAGGCACCGAGTGCGTCGTGCAATTCCAGGGACTTCGGCCTGTACTCGCGATTGATGCGAGCGGCGAGGCTCTCGCGTTGCGCCTTGAGCTCTGCTATCGATGATTCCAGCTCAGAGACGAGTTCTGCAGCCTCGGCCTCAGCGCTCTCGAGGTCTTCCAATCGCCTGCGAGTCTTCTCCAACTCCGCCCTGGACGACTCAGCGTACGACGCTCTGTCTTCCTCACGCTCTATCTCGTGGTCGCAGAACGGACACTTCTCGACATATGTCGCGGCGTCATGTGCGTCGCCATCGGCTATGAACATGAGGCGTTCGACGTCTGCCTCGTATTGGCTACGGAGCATCCGATATCTGTCAAGGAGGACTGACGTTTCTTCCAAATCTTCGGCATCTGAGGTGATCGTGATTTGCAAGTCCCGCATCTGTCTGTTGACCTCAGCCATGAGAGCATCGACCTCGCCGATTTCGGCGAGGATTTCGCTCATGCGCTCCTCGATGTCCTCGCCGCCCATCTTCTCCAGTTCTTCCTGAAGCTCGGCCTGGCGATGCTCGAAGTTCTCCATGACGTGGCGTATGTATTTGACGACAGCACCCTTTTTAGCGCGTTTCATCTCCACCGTCTCTATTTGCTCCCCGTCGTCGGCATGCCCGGTAAGGAGAAACGACAGTGCGTTGATGCTCGCCGTGATGCTCGGGTGCTTGGGGTTGTCGATTATCGTCTTGGTTGTAAAGATGTGCTCCTCGTCGAGGAACATCTGGTGGACGAACGTGCGGAAGGTGAATTGCTGCTTTCTCAGTTGCTGGGTGCTAATAATTTGAACCGGTTCCTCCACACCTAACAGGCGAGGCAGAACAGTGCTGTTGTAGCTTTCCTGTCCGGGGCTTCCCTTAACGCGCCATACGCCGTTTTCGATGCAATCGAGCGAGGTGCGTATGGTGATGGTCGTGTCTGCCTTCGAACCTTCTTCGGCTTCCAATACCTTCCGCTCCGCATAGAAGGTATCGCCGTCTGGGTTCTCGAGCGTCATTGAAATGGTGTCTATGCCGGACGACGCCTTATCCATAGGAGGGTTGTCCGCGCCGAGCATATAGTCGATGCACATGACGACGTAAGTCTTGCCAGTGTTAGATGGGCCGTGGATTATGTTGACGCCCGGTTGGAATTCTACGAACGAGTCCTCCACGCCATCGCCCGTTGCCCTGATCTCTTTGACATAAAAGTCGTTCATTTCCGCACCTCCGTCGCCGACCTCCGCGAGAGCCGGTTTATCTCGTCAATCAGTGGCTGCAGGCCGCGCTCGGCCACGTAAGCGAAAGCCTTGTGCGCACATGCGGCATACGACGTCGCATACGCCGTCTGGAGGGACTCGAAGTACGCCGAGCCTGCCTTCGTTGGGACGTACCCGATACCGTCACCAGCCACTATGGGCTGCGCATAACCTTTGAGCACGAGCTCCTTCAACGCGGCTCGCACTATCTCACGACGCACCGCGAACTCGCTGAACTTGAATTGGTTGTCCCCGTTGAGGTTGATGTCGGAGATGGAGAAAGTCCTCCCATACGTGGCGACGAAGTCCACTACGTATGTTGTCTCCAAATCGAGGGCAATTTTGGAAACATTGAGGAGGATGAGGACTCGAAGGGAGAGTTCGAACCGCGTGTTGAAGATTCTACTCATCCTTATCGACCCATCCTTCAAGCCTCCCGTCGTTGACGAGGAAGTGGCAGACCCCCTTCTTCTGGGCTGCACCAATCCAGTCGGTATCGCGGCTCAACCAGCTCCTCTGGACGGACACTTGCGACGCCTGTTTGAGCACCTCTCTAAGACGCGCCATTCCGTTGTGGTAGTCGTCTTCGTAGGTGTCGACGACCCCCTCGTAGATTTCCTCCTCGAAGACGCGGAACTCGTCGTCCTCCCATTCGGCGAAGGCGTCCCTCATTCCACGGTTCACAGACTCTGCGGCGTAATAATCCTGTCGCATACGGTCGTAGTGCTTCTTGTGCTTCCCATGAGTGGCGAGGGACTCGACTGTGAAGCCCTCCACACCCTCGTCCTCTCCATACGCATCCATCAGAGCATCGATGTAGCGATGCTCGTCTGCGGATGGAGTATCGGGTGGCTGCACCGACTCGAGCCTCGGGAATCGTATAGATTCACTTTCTGCCGCCTTGCCAGCCGTTTCAGGTTCTTCGACGTTATTCCGTTGGAGAACCTCGATGTAGGCTTCGGAGAGAAACTGGGCGAGCGTGCCGTTTGAGCTGAGTGCGTGAAGCGCCTGTTTGCGCTCTGGAAAGATGTCGGAGTTGGCGATCATGTCCGCAATCACTGCCCGAAGCTCTTGGATCTTCGTCGGGAACAGCTCGCTGATTATTTCGCGCTCGAAAAACGGCACTATCTCCTGTCGCACGAGCGGCTCCTGCGAATAACGCCGTATCTCTTCGTGTGGATTTGCATGGCGATTCATGATCTCTGAGGCCCGAGATTTCGAGCACTCGATGTAATAGTCGCCCTTGCCATCTAGCTCCATTGTCTGGGAGATGACGCTGTACAACACGGTGATGATGTGGGGGTCGGATTTCGGCTTGCCTTTCCAGACAGCTTTGATGGCCCGAACGTACTCCGAGAATACGAAATCGGTCATCTAGCACCTCCCACCTGCGCTCCGAACCTTTGCCGAACCTCTGCCGAACCTTTCGGTAACGCTTTGAGGGCCGTGCGTCCCTAGACTCCAGAACATACGAGCTGTGCGGTTGCGAACCGCTCGCCACAGCACAACGGCGGTCACAGGAGTTTTAGAGACCTTTCTATTCTACCACCGCTTGTTGCGGACGCGGTTTTGATGTTTGCGAACGCAAAATATCACTTCGCAATTTGCACTGCATCGTACAGCTCGGATAGCGGCTCATCGCTATGGCCATATCGATGCATTCGCAGGCGTTATCCGAGCAGACAAATCAATAATGCACCAGCGGCGAATGGCTGGTCACCAAGCCGGGGCGGAGAAATCCGCACGAGGTGACCCATGCCGCGCATCTGTCTGACAGATTCATTCGGGCGATCTCCGCTTCGGCTTCCGAGCCAAGAGGAGACAAACAATGAAAGCCCGAGACAACCGTTCCAAGACCCATCGCATCTACCTCAAGTCCACTTGCCAGTGGGTGGAAGTCGACGAGGAAACCTACCGCCCCTACATCCGCGAGTGTGACGCCACCCGCAAACGCATGCAGTACCACGGGCGCTGCGTCTGCCCCAAGAACCGCTTCTGGCTGTGTGATGCAGACTGCCTGAGCTGCGAGTTCCGCCGCGCGGGCGACGTTCTTTCGCTCGACCAGGAGATTGCCGAGACCAGCAGCGAGCTCTCGCTGTTCGACACGCTCGAAGACACCGCCCCCAACATCGAGGACATCGTCGCCGATTTCGACGAGCTGTCAGGTCTTCTGCACGATCTCGCCCAGATCATGCCGGAGGCCATCAAGGTCGGCATCCTGCGCGAGCAGGGCCTTGCCGAGTCCGCCATTGCAGCTGAGCTTGGCATCTCGCGCACCACGCTGCGTTCACGTCTCGCCAAGGCCCGCGAGCGGCTGGCCCAGGAATATCCCGACGTCCTCTAGCCCCTCGCCCCGGCTGCACACGGGTGGCTGGGCCCTTTTTCTACACGAATTTTCGTCCTTCTTCGTCAACCGGCGTGGCCCGCCTCCAGGGGATGACGAAGGGCACGACCCGAGGAGGTGAACCACATGCCCACGACGAACAAGAGCCCTGCCCAGGAGGCAGCGGACGTGCCGGCCTCGATAAGCCGAGTGTCGACGCGTCTGACAGGGCAGCTCGAAGCCCTGGCAAAGCAAAGCCAATCCGAGGAGAAAGGACAAGAAGGTGACGAACGAGGAGATCATCGCAGCCATCCGCGAAATCAAGGGCGCTACCAGCTGCATTGACGCGGTCGTAGACCAGGTGGCCGAGGCGCTGGGCGGCCAGGGCATACATGATTCGGATTCAGAGAGGAGGCTGCTCGGCATCGCCGCCATGCAGAAGATGCTGGGCAAGCGCCGCTTCGACGAGGTGCTCGGCGGCCTGGTAAAGAAGCCGCAGGGCAAGCTCGTCCTCGTGCCCCTCTCCGACAAGAGGCCGCCCATAAACAACGCAAAGAACGATTTCAACGACAACGATACGGAAGGAGCCAACAATGGCTAACAACGCAACCAAGAACCCCATGAAGGTCATCACCGGCCCGGACACCCGCTGGAGCTACGCCAACATCTGGGAGCCCAAGTCCATCAACGGGGGCACCCCCAAGTACTCCGTGAGCCTGATCATCCCCAAGGCCGACACGCGCACCGTCGAGAAGGTCAAGACCGCCATCGTGGCTGCATACGCCGAGGGGCAGGCAAAGCTCAAGGGCAGCAGCCGCAGCGTGCCGCCGCTGTCCTCCATCAAGACGCCGCTGCGCGACGGCGACGTGGAGCGCCCGGACGACCCGGCCTACGCCAACTCCTACTTCATCAACGCAAACTCCGCCACCGCACCCGGCATCGTCGACGCCGACCTCAACCCGGTGCTCAGCCGATCCGAGGTCTACTCGGGCGTCTACGGTCGCGCGAGCATCAACCTCTACGCTTTCAACACCAACGGCAACCGTGGCATCGCCTGCGGCCTGAACAACCTGCAACTGATCCGCCCCGGTGAGCCGCTGGGCGGCAAGGCCAGCCCGGAGGCCGACTTCGCCGCCGCAGATAACGACGACTTCCTGAACTAGAGGGGAGGTGAAGGACATGGAGGCGATCACGACCATTATCCTCGACGTGCTGTTCGGCTGCTACTGCCTGTCCGTGCTGACCTGGACGGTCATCGGCGTGCAGACCATCGTGCGCGACCACAGGGAAGAGAAGCGTCGCGAGGCTGCGGCTAACCGCGACGAGGAGTACCACGCCGAGCGCATGAGGGCGCTCGGCAAGTAGGGAGCCCACGGGGCGGCGGCGACCAAGGAGCCGCCGCTCCTCTTCGTTTGGAGCGCGCATGAAGACGCTGATGATGGACATAGAGGCCTACTCCGGCGCAGACCTCGCCAAATGCGGTGCCTACCGCTACGCCGAAGACCCCGACTTCGAGGTGCTGCTGCTCGCCTGCAGCGCTGAAGCGAGCTGGGGCGCTCGCCAACAAGTCGCTCAACACCTGCTGCTTCATCGGCAAGGTCAAGTGTCCGCACTGCGATGTGAGTTACTGCACAACCGCCGTCGTAGGGAGCGCAGCCAACAGGAGTTCTGGAGCCGCGGCTCGAAGAAGCAGCGCGGGAGCGCCTGCTCCGTCAGGGGAACTGTGCCCCCATGCCGTGCTCGACTGAATTGTTCAAGGAATTCTCAAGGTACAATTAGCCTGTTGAGGGTCGCCGTTGATGGAGGAGCGAACACTATGAGGCATGTTTTCAAGGCTAAGAAGCTCGGCTGGGGCAACGATAAGACCGAGGGCATTTGGTTCGATGCCGACGATTACACCAAGGAAGAGGCAGAGGCCGAGTTCAAACCCTACCAAGGCGTCACCCAAAGGGGCTACGACTATACGGGCTATGAGTACGACGGGGAGCGCTACCACCACTACACCTATCTGGGCGAGTTCGAGGATGGCGACATGCCCACTAGTGATGCCGATCTCTGGAAACGCAAGTTGGCAGCCCTTTTGAATTCAAGCCCAGGGCGCTTCCTTAGAGGGGGCGTCCTTTTCCTGCCTTTGTGACGCGACGCGAGAATTCACCGCGAGACTAGTCATCGGGGACGTTCTTAAACGACTAGTTGCCCGGGACACTCTTTGGCTGATTGCTCGTGATGCAGGCACGCTTGCCTGGGCCACGCATGTGAGCCCCGTGCCAGCTTCCGGTAATCCTTTTGCTGTCCCAGGCTTGGACGAGCTCCTTTTGGGTACGGTGGATTTGGATATATGTCTGATTCCATCAAGCCCGAAAGGAGCTTTTTCATGATTAAACTGATTGCTTCGGATATGGACGGTACGCTGCTCGACGAGAACAGCCAGGTCCCGCCCGAGACCTATGAGCTGATTGTCGCCCTGCGCGAGCGCGGTGTGCATTTTGCCGCGTCGTCGGGCCGCCGCTACGACCGCCTATGCGAGTTCTTTGCGCCCGTGGTCGACAAGATGGATTTTGTCGCGGCCAACGGCGCCCAGGTCTATGCGGACGGCGTCGAGGTCGACCGTGAAGTCTACTCGCATCTTGCGATTCGCAAACTCGCGCGCACGGTCAAGATGTTCCCCAACATGCATCTGGCGCTCTTCGATCGCACCAAGTCCTTCTTGCTCGACGACGAGGATAAATTCGTCCGTGAGATCGACAAGGACCTGCCCAATGCCGAGCGCATTTGGGGCTTGCCCGACCCACATGTGAACATCATCAAGGCCTCGATTATCTGCGATGACGGCAACGTGATGGACAATGCCTACGTGCTGCAGCGCGAGCTTGGTGGCCTGTTCTCCTTCGCGCCTTCGGGCAACGCGTGGATCGACGCCATGCAGCCGGGTGTGTCCAAGGCTTCGGGTATCGAACAGCTCATGGAGCATTATGGCGTTGAGCGCGAAGAGGTCATGGCGTTTGGCGACTCGATGAACGACTACGAGATCATTCGCTTTGTGGGCACGGGCTGCGCCATGCAAAACGCGCGTCCAGCGCTCAAGGCGGTCGCCGACCGCGTCCTCGGCTGTAACCGCGATCACGCCGTTCAACAGGAATTGCGCCGCGTGCTGGACAGCCTTTCCTAGTCTGGCACCTGGGGACAGTCCTTGCGGCTATTCGTAAAGACTGCTCCCAGCGACTAGTCGTTTAAGAACGTCCCCGATGACCATCGCCAAGGAGTGTCCCAGGGTGCCGGCAGAATAGGAACGTCCCTAACTGCCGGGTGTGGCTAGGCGAGGGCGGCCATGATGGCGCGGGCGACGCCGTCGTGGTCGTTGTCGTATTCGGTGATGGCGCCGGCGGCTTCGCGGTCCTCGGGCTCGGCATTGATCATCGCCGTACCGTGGCCCGCTACCTGCAGCATGGGGATGTCGTTGATGTTGTCGCCGAACGCCCAGGCGTCGGCGAGAGGCTCGCCCAGATGCCCACATAGCCAAGCCAATGCCGTTCCCTTGGTGGCGCCCCCGCCCATGACCTCGATATTCATGGCGTACGAACGCGTGACCTCAATGCCTTCGAGTGTGTCGAGCGCCGCCACGATAGCATCGCGGTCGGCTGAGTCGTGCCAGTACATGGCGATGCGTTCGAGCACCTCGACCTCGTCGATTTTGCTGTCGATATCCATGTCGATCGGCGTTCGCGTGCGCTTGAGCGAAGCCGCGATGTGAGGATCTCCGCCGCAGAATTCGTCCAGGCGCGTGTAGAGCGAGCGGGGGAGGAAGCACTGCCCGTCCGCGAAGATATCGAAGGTCACATCGTGGCCGGCGGCAATGCTATGGACGCGGTGGGCGATGGCGCGGTCGAGCGGTCGGCTCAATATGCGCGTGGCGCGTGAGGCATCGGTGGGCACATCCTCGTCGAGCTGCCAGACGCTAGCGCCATTGGCGCAGACCGCGTAGTGCACGGCAGGATGGGCGAGGATGGCCTCAAAGACGCCCGACAGCGGACGCCCCGTGCACGGTACAAACTCAATGCCGCGACGTGCGAGCTCATCGAGCATCGCCCAGGTGGCGTCGCTCATCTGCTTGTCACTCGTCAACAGTGTTCCATCCATATCGGAAAAAACAATCATTTGATGCAGCCCTTTCTGCTGGCATAAAAAGCGTGGCCGAGGGCGGTGATGCCCTGGCCACGCTCGTGTTCTATAACGGTGCGCGTCCTAACGGTCGGCGAGTGGCTTGTACTCCAGTGGCTCGATCACCGGACGGTATGCCGGGCGAATAATACGGTGTGCGCAGAAGAGCTCTTCCATGCGGTGTGCCGACCAGCCTGCCATGCGGGCCACGGCGAACATCGGCGTAAAGAGCGTCTCGGGTACGCCGAGCATCTTGTAGATAAAGCCCGTGTACAGGTCAATATTGGCGCAGATAGGCTTGGTCATGCCGTGGTCGCGCATGACCTGGGGCGCCAGGCGTTCGATGCGCTCGATGAGTGCGAACTCTTCGCCCAGGTCCTTCTTGGCTGCCAGTGAGCGCGCGTAACGGCGGCAGACCTCGGCGCGCGGGTCGCTAAGCGTATAGACGGCGTGGCCCATGCCGTAGATGAGGCCCGTGCCGTCGAAGGCCTGCTTGTCGAGGATCTTGCCCAGGTAGGCCGCGACCTCGTCCTCGTCCTCCCAATTGGAGACATGCGCACGGATGTCCTCGTGCATAGACACGACCTTGGCATTGGCGCCGCCGTGGCGCGGGCCCTTGAGCGAGCCGATAGCCGCGGCGTAGGCGGAATACGGGTCGGTGGCCGAAGACGACAGCACGCGGCAAGCGAAGGTGGAGTTGTTGCCGCCGCCGTGCTCGGCATGCAGCATGAGCATAACGTCGAGCAGCATCGCCTCATCGCGGGTAAACGCCATGCCGCCGCGCAGGACCTGTAGGATGGTCTCGGCGGTGGAGAGACCGGGCGTGGGGTGCGGCACGTGAACCTCGGAGCCGCGAAGCTTGGCGACTGAGGCCATGTGTGCGAAGGCGGCGATACGCGGGAGACGTGCGAGCATGGAGATGGCCACGTCGATTTCGTGCTCGGGCGTGATCACGTCCGGTTCGGCATCGAAGGCGTAAAGCAACAGTACGGCGCGCTGGAGCACGTTCATGATGCTCGACGACACCGTGGTCATAGGGAACTCTTTAACGTACTCGTCGCTCAGATGTCTAAAGGCGCCCAGGCGCTCACAAAAGCCGTCGAGCTCTTCCTTGTTGGGCAGCGAACCCGTGATAAGCAGATAGGCGACTTCCTCGTAGCCGTAGCGATTCTCGGCCTGGGCATTGTTGACCAGATCCTCGATGCTGTAGCCACGAAGCGTGAGCTTGCCCTGATCGGGCACGACCTTACCGTCGACCTTGTTGTAGCCGTGCACATCCGAGATACGAGTGAGGCCCGCGACCACGCCCGAGCCGTCGGCATTGCGCAGGCCGCGCTTGACATTGTGCTCGACAAACAGGCCCTCGTCATAAGGGTCGGTCGGCAGACCGTGGTAGAGGTTTTCGCTTTCGGGCGAAATCTGGCGGCTTGCTTCGTAATCCAGAACCAGGCGGCTCAGGTGATCATCGAAGCGGTAATAGATTTTCTTGGCGTCGTAGGCCATGCGCGCTCCTCTCCGGGCCGCATCGGGGTGGCTTGCATGGGCATGCGCGCGTCAGGCTATCCCCAGCGGCTTGTTCGCTACAGGCGGTACAGTTCGCTACAGGCGGTACAGTTCGCTACAGGCGGTACATAAAGTTAAAGACGTCCTCGCGCTGGATGGACACGTTGACGCCCGAAAGCTCGCCGGCCTCTGCCAGCGCCTTCTGCAGCTCAGCGAAGTCGAGCTTGGACTCGGCGGTGTCAGCCAGCATGGTCATGGTGAAGATGTCCTCGATAATGGACTGCGTAATGTCGCGGATGTCGACGTTGGCCTCGCCCAGAACACGGGTGACGCCGGCGACGATGCCGGGGCGGTTCTTGCCAAGGACGGTGATGACGATACGGGAGGACGAGATCTCGGCCATGGGAAACCCTTTCGCGTGGTTGCGGCGCGCGCGGGGCGCTCCGCTACGGTACAGTGTTCATCATTGTACCTGTCCTGCGCAAAAAGGGGCACCTTTGCTGCGGCGTTACACGTCTGCAACATGGGTGAAGGTTCGATGGGGTGCGTGCTCGCTGCGGTTGGGCATATCGCATTGCACAAAGACCGTGAACCTTTTGTGGGACGCGCGGCGCCGTGGTACCATAGCCGAGTTTGTTGTCTTGGTCGGAAACCAAGACGCCTTATGCGCTGATCGGTAACCAGCGCCTGACCAATAAGGAGTCCTACCATGAAGCAGGGTATCCATCCCCAGTATGTCGAGTGCACGGTGACGTGCTCCTGCGGCAACACCTTCAAGACGCACGCTACCGTGTCCGAGATGAAGGTCGAGCTTTGCAACGAGTGCCACCCGTTCTACACCGGCCAGCAGAAGTTCGTCGACACCGGTGGACGCGTCCAGCGCTTCGCCGACAAGTTCGGTGGCGCCGCTGCCGCCCAGCTCAAGAAGGCCGAGGAGGCCAAGGCTGCCAAGGCCGCCAAGGCTGCTGAGGCCGAGGCTGCTCGCAAGGCCGCCGCTGAGGCTAAGGCTGCCGAGAAGGCTAAGCGTGCTGCTAAGTTTGCCGAGGAGGCTGCCAAGCAGGCCGCCGAGGCTCCCGTCGAGGAGGCCGCTGCCGAGGCCGAGACCACCGAGGCTGCTGAGTAAATAGCTCGCCGCGGAATCGCTCGCATTCATGGCATAAGGGCCGTGCATCCGTTTGGGTGCGCGGCCCTTTTCTTTTTAATTAGTGCAAACTAACCTGTCCCCATGGCGCCACATGGCGGGGAGGCGGCGTTTGCCCAGATAAAATCTGCCAAAATTACCCTGTCCCATTGTGGCAGGTTGGTCGTAGTTATTACGTGGCGGTTGAGGTCGACCGTATAGGCCGCGCCTTGTTTGGCTAAAGTACAATCATCTGTGTTTAACTCGCCCGCAGCTGCACGGCGTGGGCGATGGCCAAAAAGGAAAACCACATGGGATTCATGTCAAAGCTGCTGTCCTTTGGATCCGATAAGGACCTGAAGCGCTACTACAAGATCGTCGACCAGATCAACGGTCTTGAGCCCCAGTTTGAGAAGATGACCGAGGAGGAACTCCGCGGCCAGACCGATAAGTTCCGCGAGCGTTACGCCAACGGCGAGTCGCTCGACGACATGCTCCCCGAGGCCTTTGCCACCGTGCGTGAGGCTTCCAAGCGCACCATGGGTATGCGCCACTTTGACGTGCAGCTTATTGGCGCCATGGCACTGCACGAGGGCCACATCGCCGAGATGAAGACCGGCGAAGGTAAGACCCTCGTCTCCACGTTGGCTGGCTATCTCAACGCTATTGCCGGCAAGGGCGTGCACGTCGTTACTGTCAATGATTACCTTGCCAAGCGCGACTCCGAGTGGATGGGCCGCATCTATAAGTACCTGGGCATGACCGTCGGTCTGCTCCAGAACAACATGCCGCTCGAGCTCAAGCGCCCGGCCTATCAGGCCGACATCACCTACGGCACCAACTCCGAGTTCGGCTTTGATTACCTGCGTGACAACATGGTTACCCGTCCCGAGCAGCGCGTGCAACGCGGCCACAACTACGCCATCGTCGACGAGGTTGACTCCATCCTGATCGATGAGGCCCGCACCCCGCTGATCATCTCGGGCGCTGGTACCAAGTCCGCCAGTACCTACAAGGACTTCGCGCGTGCCGTGCGTGGCCTTGAGCGCGGCGAGGACGTGTCGCACGACATGCTCACCGCCACCGAGGACGTCGAGCCCACGGGCGACTATGTCATGGACGAGGCCAAGCACACCATTGCCGCCACCGAGCGTGGCCTTAAGAAAATCGAGCGCCGCCTGGGTATCGATGACATCTATGCCGATCTCTCCGGCCAGCTGGTCAACCACCTGCAGCAGGCGCTGAAGGCCCAGTACATGTTCCACCGCGATAAGCAGTACGTGGTCACCAACGGCGAGGTCAAGATCGTCGACGAGTTTACCGGCCGCATTATGGAAGGCCGCCGTTACTCCGAGGGCCTGCACCAGGCCATCGAGGCCAAAGAGGGCGTGCTCGTGCGCGAGGAGAACCAGACGCTGGCGACCATCACCCTGCAGAACTACTTCCGCCTGTATGACAAGCTCTCCGGTATGACCGGTACGGCACTCACCGAGGACGCCGAGTTCCGCGAGATCTACAAGCTGCCCGTTGAGGTCATTCCTTCCAACAGACCCGTGCAGCGCGTGGACCACGAGGACCTGGTCTACCGCACCATTCAGGCTAAGTACAACGCCGTTGCCGACGACGTTGAGCAGCGCCACGCTAAGGGCCAGCCGGTCCTGGTGGGTACCGTCTCCATCGAGAGCTCCGAGAAGCTGTCAGCCGCCCTTACCAAGCGCGGCATCGCGCACGAGGTCCTCAACGCTAAGCACCACGAGCGCGAGGCCCATATCGTTGCGCAGGCCGGACGCTACGGCGCCGTGACCATCGCTACTAACATGGCCGGTCGTGGTACCGACATCCTGCTGGGCGGCAACCCCGACGAGCTGGTGCGCGAGCGCCTTGAGTACGAGGGCCTGACCATGGAGGACGTAACGCCCGAGCAGCTCGAGCAGTTTAACGCCGAGGCCAAGGAGACCTGCAAGGCCGAGCGTGAGCGCGTGCTTGCCGCCGGTGGCCTGACCGTTATCGGCACCGAGCGCCACGAGTCCCGTCGTATCGACAACCAGCTGCGCGGCCGCTCCGGTCGTCAGGGCGATCCGGGCGAGACCCAGTTCTACCTGTCGCTCGAGGACGACCTCATGCGCCTGTTCGGTGGCGACAAGATGGACCGCGTCTCCAAGATGATGGTCACGGCCGACATGGGCGACGACATGCCCATCCAGCACAAGATCATCTCCAAGGCCGTCGAGAGCGCCCAGCACAAGGTCGAGAGCATCAACTTCTCCATGCGCAAGAGCGTCCTCGAGTACGACGACGTCATGAACAAGCAACGCCAGGTCATCTACGCCGAGCGCAACAAGATTCTGGACGGCAAGGATCTGACCGACCACATCACCGAGGTCATGCACGACACCGTGTACCGCTGCGTGCAGGAGTTCTGCACCAAGGACAGCCACGATGGCGAGCGCGATCTCGAGGGCCTGCGCAAGTGGGTCGTGGAGCTCACCGGGCATATCGATACGCCCAAGTTCCCCGACGAGGACTTTGAGGCCCTGGCTGCCGATGTCCTGGCCTACGTCGAGAAGTGCTACAACATGAAGGCCGAGCGCTTGGGCGAGGACCTGATGCGCGAGCTCAACACCCAGGTCATGCTGCGCGTCATCGATACCCGCTGGATGAACTACCTGCAGGAGATGGACTACCTCAAGACCGGCATCGGCCTGCGCGGCTTTGGCCAGCGCGACCCGCTGGTCGAGTACAAGACCGAGGCCTACGGCGCGTTCCAGATGCTCGTCGACACCATGTACGAGGACTACCTGCGCACCGTTCTGCGCATCGAGATTAAGGCCGCCCCGCAGGCTGTGGAGCACAAAGAGGACCCCGCGCTCGAGGGCGCGCACTTCTCCGGTCCTGCCGAGGTCGATGGCGACAACGGCGACTCGGTGCTGCGCAAGCAGGCGCAGGTGCAGGCGCGCACTGCCGTCCAGGGTGGACCGGCTGCCGTCAACAACGGCGGCAAGGTGACTACCTACCGCAAATCCGAGAGCGACGATCCGTACGTCAACGTGGGCCGCAATGACCCGTGCCCCTGCGGTAGCGGCAAGAAGTTCAAGCACTGCCACGGCAGGAATCGTTAATGGCCGAGGCTTTAGAGGTAACGCCCGCCGAGCTGGACGCGTTTGCGGACCGGCTCGGCGAGGTCGAGTCGTATCTCCATTTGGACGAGAAGCGCACGCGCGTGACCGAGCTCGAGGCCAAAAGCGTGGCCCCTGGCTTTTGGGATGACGCCGATGCCGCTCGTGCCACCATGGAGGAGATCGCGCGCACCAAGGAAGATATCGCTGCCGTGGACACCGCGCGCGGCGACCTGTCTGACGCCCGCGCCGCACTGGAGCTTGCCGAGGAGATGGGGGATGACCCCGATGCCGCAGCCCTTCGCGAGGAGGCTGCAGCCACGGCCGAGCGCTTGGCTCGCGCCATCGATGAGCTTGAGCTTTCGAGTTGGTTTACCGGTGAGTTCGATCACGGCGATGCCATTGTGACCATCAAGCCCGGACAGGGTGGCCTGGAGGCGCAGGACTGGACCTTCATGCTCTTTAAGATGTACATGAAGTACTGCCAGCGTCGCGGCTGGAAGGTCACCATCAACGACTGTCCCGCGGCCGAGGTCATCGGCATCGACCGCGCGACCTTTACCGTCGAGGGCAAGGACGCCTTCGGTATGCTGCGTGCCGAGGCCGGCGTCCACCGCTTGGTGCGCATCAGCCCCACCGACGACAAGAAGCGCCGCCAGACCACGTTTGCCGGCGTCGAGGTCATCCCCGTGCTGCCCGACGATATCGACATCGGGATCAGTCCCGACGACATCCGTGTGGACGTGTACCACGCGAGCGGCCCGGGCGGTCAGGGCGTCAACACCACCGACTCCGCCGTGCGCGTGACGCATTTTCCCAGCGGCATTGTGGTCACCTGCCAAAACGAGCGCAGCCAGATTCAAAACAAGGCCGCGTGCATGCAGATCCTCAAGGCTCGCCTGTACGAGATCGAGCTCGAGAAGCGCGCCGAGGCACTCGATGAGATCCGCGGACCCAAGACCACGATTGGTTTTGGCAACCAGATTCGCAGCTACGTGCTCTACCCGTACCAGATGGTCAAGGACCTGCGTTCGGGCGTGGAGACCAGCAACGTCGAGACCGTTCTTGACGATGGCGACCTGGATCCGTTTGTGATTGGCTACCATCGCTGGGCCACCGGCAACGCCGATGCAGAAGGCTCGGACGCCTAAAACATCGGGCGGCTTCAAGCCGATGCTAAGCCCAACGGTTGGACGGGTTTGTATCCAGGATAAACCTTGCGCAGGGGTGGTTTTTTGTTCGGCGAATCGGTAGAATCGAATACAGCAAGAAGTTCGAAGCGCATCCGTTTGGGTGCGCTTTTTTGAGGGAGGTAGCATGGCATATCGTATGGACATCAAGCGCATTCTTTCGATGAACTTCTTTCACGACCTGCCCCAGATTATGTTGGGGTGCGCTCTGGCCGCCATCGCGACCGACCTGTTTTTGATTCCCAACGGCCTTGCGGCCGGTGGCGTTACGGGCCTTGCCACCATTATCCAGGCGGTCGGCGCATCGCGCGGCCTATCGCTTCCCGTCGGTATTCAGACGATCGTGATGAACGCCTTGCTGTTGCTGATCGTTATGCGCGAGGGCGGCATGCTCTACGTGGTGCAGACCGCAACGGGCTTTGTGCTGCTGGGCTTCTTTACCGATCTGTTCGCCCCGTTTGTAGCGCCTTTGGCGGATGCGGACCTGATGCTCCCTGCCATGTGGGGCGGCATTATTACGGGCATCGGTTACGGCATGGTGCTGCGCGCCGGCGCCAATACCGGCGGTTCGGACACGATTGGCCAAATCATCTCACGTAATACCTCACTGCCCGTGGGCTCGACCGTCATGGCGATCGATGTTGCCGTATGCGCGCTGTCGGCTCCGGTCTTTTCAATCGAAAACGCACTATATGCAGGTCTTTCGATGGTCATTAGCGGCTACGTGATCGATGCCGTGGTCGATGGTGGCAACAAACGCCGTATGGTACTCATCATCTCGGACAAGTTCCCTGATATCGCTGCCGATATCATGTATGGCCTGGGTCGTGGTTGTACCAAGTTTAAGGCGACCGGCATGTATTCGGGTGCCGAGAAGCCCGTGATTATGGTCATCGTGAGCCGTCGAGAGCTCAACGCGCTCAAGACCATTGTGCGCGAGCGCGATCCTCATGCCATCGTGACGGTTGCCGACGTTACGGAAACATTCGGCGAGGGCTTTAAGGACATCAACGCGTAGGATTGAGCGTGCCCGCATCCAAAAGACGTTCACATTGCTAAACCGTTTCATCAGGGCGTCTGCCTGCTCAATTGCTCAAATACTGATAAAAACTCTGGTAAAGACTTCACTTTCCCGCATAATGGATGGCGTACGTGCATCGCGGCTGGGTTGGGACTACCTTTCTGTGCCGTGCGCATCTTGTCTAAAGAGGATGAAAGGAAGGCACAATGAGCGACGAAGAGCTCAAAAAGGTTGCCAACGAGGTAAGGAAGGGCATCGTCACCGGCGTGCACGCTGCCAAGTCCGGCCATCCGGGCGGTTCGCTCGGCGCTGCCGACATCATGACCTATCTGTACTTTGAGGAAATGAACGTCGACCCGGCCGATCCCCGCAAGGCCGACCGCGATCGCTTTGTGCTTTCCAAGGGCCACTGCGCGCCTGGCCTGTACGCCGTGCTCGCCGAGCGCGGGTTCTTCCCCAAGGAGGACCTCGAGACGCTGCGCCATATCGGTAGCCACCTGCAGGGTCATCCCAATATGAACGACACCCCGGGCGTCGACATGTCCACCGGCTCGCTCGGCCAGGGCATCTCCGCCGCCGTGGGCATGGCCGTTGCCGCCAAGCATTGGGGCGATACTTACCGCACCTACGCCCTGCTGGGCGATGGCGAGAGCGAGGAGGGCCAGGTCTGGGAGGCAGCGATGTTTGCCGGCAACCAGCAGCTCGATAACCTCTGTGTGATCGTCGACCACAACGGCCTTCAGATCGACGGCCCCGTCGAGGAGGTTAACGATCCCATGCCGCTCGCCGACAAGTTCCGCGCCTTTAAGTTCCACGTGGTGGAGCTCGCCGACGGTAACGATTTCGACCAGATCCGCGCCGCCTTTGCCGAGGCTCGCGCTACCAAGGGCCAGCCGACCGCCATTATCGCCGAGACCCTGAAGGGCAAGGGCGTGTCCTTTATGGAGAACCAGGTTGGTTGGCACGGCAAGGCCCCCAACGATGAACAGTTTGAGCAGGCCATGGCAGAGCTCACGGCCGCCGGAGAGGAGCTCTAGGATGGCAGACGTCAAGAAAATCGCCACGCGTGTAAGCTACGGCGAGGCCCTCGTCGAGCTCGCCAACGAGCATGACGACTTTGTGGTCCTCGACGCCGACCTGGCCGCCGCCACGCAGACCGGTAAATTTAAGGCCGCTTGCCCGACACGCTTCTTTGACGTGGGTATCGCCGAGAGCAACCTGATGGGCGTCGCCGCCGGTATCGCGACCACCGGTCGTGTTGCCTTCGCGAGCACCTTTGCCATGTTCGCTGCCGGTCGCGCCTTTGAGCAGGTTCGCAACTCCATCGGCTACCCGCACCTCAACGTAAAGATCGGCGCCACGCACGCCGGTATCTCGGTGGGCGAGGACGGCGCCACGCACCAGTGCTGCGAGGATATCGCCCTGATGCGCGTCATCCCTGGCATGACCGTGATCGTCCCCGCCGACGATGTTGAGGCCCGCGCCGTGACGCGCGCCGCCTACGAGTGCGACGGCCCCGTGTATATGCGCTTTGCCCGTCTGGCCTCGCCGGTTATCAACGACCCCGAGACCTACAAGTTCGAGGTGGGTAAGGGCATCGTCATGCGCGAGGGTGCCGACGTCACCATCATCGCCTGCGGCCTGATGGTCGGCGAGGCCCTCGAGGCAGCCGAGCAGCTCGCTGCCGAGGGTATCGATGCCGAGGTCATCAACATGCATACCATCAAGCCCATCGATGCCGACCTGATCGTCAAGAGCGCCACCAAGACCGGCCACGTCGTGACCGTCGAGGAGCACTCCGTGATCGGTGGCCTGGGCAGTGCTGTCGCCGACGTCCTGTGTGAGCAGTGCCCGACGCCGCTTAAGAAGATCGGCGTCAATGACACCTTCGGCGAGTCCGGCCCGGGTGCCGAGCTCCTGCACAAGTATGGCCTGGACGCCGCCAACATCGTGGCGACCACCAAGGAGTTCTTGGCATAAGGCAAGACGAGCCAAGACATTGTCTCGACAACTTGACCAAACCCGAATAGGGGCGTCCTTCAGCAGGACGCCCCTTTTTAAGTTGCGGTGAAATAGGGACTGATTAGACCCTTTAACTGCTAAAACAGCCCCTATTTCATCGCAACTTCCAAAGATGCCCTGCCGCGCGAAGCGCACAGCGGGGGCTCCGACATGTCCGAGGACGATTTGGAGAGTAACCCTGTGCCCGACCGACGGGATCCCTAAGCACGCCATGCTTCTTATGTGCAGCAAAGCTAATGCTGCTAAAATACAAAGCGCTCATGTAGTTTAAACGCACGACGATAAGGAGCACCAGTGGGTAACCACTTCCGTACCTCCGGTGCGGGCGATGATGCCCCCAAGACGCAGACAGGCGTCCAGGGCAGTCGTTTCGCCACTCCGGATTCAGAGGGCCAGCCTGTTGTTCAGGCCCCCGCTCAGCCGGCAGATCAGGCACAGCCGGCATCCGATCCCTTTGCCTACAATCCCACCAGCGATGTCGTCCTTTCCGGCACGGCGGGTTTTGAGCCCGTTCAGGCCGTGACCGCTCGCGTGGAGCAGCCTCAGGCTGGCGCCGCCACGCCGCAGCCTACCATGGCCGGCATTCCCGACCCCATGGCCCCTGCGACGCCGGTTCCTCAGCCTGCGCAGTCCGGTCTCTTTGCCGCTATTCCCGACCCCACGCAGCCTGCTGCCCCGGTGGTCGAGAGCGATCAGGCAGCCGAGGTCGCAAGCCTCGATAACGCGCTCAACAACCCCGATTTTACGTCGGTGTTTGCGCCCATCGATCCGCAGGCCAGCCGCAAGAAAATGGCCAAGCAGGCCGGTGTCGAGCCCGTCATCCTTATGGAGCATGTCACCAAGATCTATCCGGCACAGCCCAACAAGCCTGCACTCGACGACATCAATATCGAGATCTATCCGGGCGAGTTCGTCTTCCTGGTCGGTCACTCCGGCTCGGGTAAGACCACGCTGCTGTCGACGCTCAACCGCGACGTCAAGCCTACGAGCGGCCGCATCCTGGTTGCCGGTCAGGACCTCATGAAGATCAAGAACCGCAAGGTTCCCTTCCTGCGTCGCCAGATTGGCGCCGTGTTCCAGGACTTTAAGCTCCTGCCGCAAAAGACCGCCTACGAAAACGTGGCGTTTGCCCTGCAGTGCATCGGCAAGCCTAAGGGCGTCATTCGCAGCCAGGTGCCCGAGGTGCTGCGTCTGGTCGGTCTGGCCGATCAGATGGACTCGCTGCCCGACCAGCTTTCCGGTGGCGAGCAGCAGCGCGTTGCCGTCGCCCGCGCCATGGTCAACCGTCCGCCGCTACTGATCTGCGACGAGCCGACGGGCAACCTCGACCCGGCGATCTCGTTGGGCATCATGAAGCTGCTCGAGCGCATCAACCGCACCGGCACCACCGTGATCGTCGCCACGCACGACCGCGAGATGGTCGATAGCATGCATCGTCGCGTGATCGCCCTCGAGGGCGGCCACGTTATCCGCGATCAGGAGAGGGGAGGTTACGGCAACTATGGCACCAACTAACGTGGGCTATTCCTTTAAAGAGGCAATCAGCCACTTCTTCCGTAACTGGACTACCTCGCTCGGCGCCGTCATCACGATCTTCCTTTCGCTGTTTATCATCGGCCTGTTCATCATGGGCTCCGCGATGCTGAACTCCGTGATCGGCACCGTCGAGGATCAGGTTGTCATCAACGCGTTCATTAGCGATGACGCCGATCAGGCCGATGTTCAGGCTTTTGAGGCCGAGCTTAAGACGTGGAATAACGTCAAGTCCGTTACCTATAAGGACAAGGACGACGCGCTGGCCGAGTACACGAGCAAGATGTCGGGCAACGCCGACGCCACCATGAGCGCGCTCGATGGCCAGAACCCGCTGCCGGCTTCGTTTGCAATTGAGATGGACGATCCGTCCAAGGTCGAGAGCACTGCCGAGAAGCTCAAGAAGGATGCCGATTTCCAGAAGATCGCGGATGACGGCGACGTCAACGCGAGCGTGCTGTACGGCCAGGAAGAAGTGAGCCGCCTGTTCCAGGTGACCAACTACATCCGCATCGCTGCCGTGGTGCTCGTTGGCCTTCTGACCTTTATCGCATTCATCTTCATCAACAACACGATTCGCCTGTCCATTACGGCGCGTCGTCGCGAGATCGCGATTATGCGTCTGGTGGGCGCCAGCAACGGCTTCATCCGCGGCCCGTTTATCACCGAGGGCGTACTGCAGGCCATTTTGGGCTCGCTGCTTTCCATCGGCGTTCTGGAGCTGCTGCGCAATCTGATGATTCCGCGTCTGCAGGAGAGCATCGGCTGGATGTCGTTTGCCCTGCCGATACAGTACTACCTGGTGACCTATGCTGCGCTGATTCTGGTCGGCGTGATTATCGGTCTCTTTGGTTCTGCCATCGCCATGCGCCGCTACCTGCGCGTGTAGGCATGCCTGGAATTCATCCCTTCTAACGGGCCGTCTCTTATGGGGCGGCCCGTTTTTTGATTCCTAGGGGACGGCAGGAAAGCGAATCATTTGGGTAGACTCTTTGGAGTTCGCAATCGATAGCAAGGAGGCGCCATGGGGCGCAATAACAAGCATAAGCGCGGGGTTCGCAATAAGCGCGGGCCGGTGCGCAGCGAACGCCGTCCGAGTCTGACCGGGCGCGTTCAGCTCCATGAGCACAGTGCCTATGTCATAACCGAGAATGGCGACTACAAAGTCATGGGTCGCGGCAAGCGTGAGATCATGGATGGCGATACCGTTGCCGTAAGCATTAAGAACAGCCCGCATGGCGAGCGCCGAGCCGTGATCGAGGGCGTGGTTGAGCGCTCAGCCATAAGCGTGGTGGGCACGTATCAGACCGCCGGTCCGCTTGGTGTGATCGAGCCGCTCGATTCGCGCCTGAAGGCCGACTTCTTCATTCTGCCCGAGGATACCTCGGCGGATCGCCTGGGCGTCCATCCGGGTGATGCCGTTGTCGCGCGCATTTTGACCTACCCGACGCGCTTGGAATCGGGGACTGTGACGATCGAGCGCCGCATTGGCGGAGATGACGCGCCCGATTTGGGCGTTCAGTATGTGATGGCGCGTTACGGCTATACCGATAGCTATCCCGAGGCCGCGCTGGACGAGGCAGAGGGGCTTTCGCTCGATGTGTCCGCGGCGCTTAAGGACCCGCTCCGCCGAGATCTGCGCGACCGCTTTGTCATCACGATCGACCCGGTCGACGCGCGCGATTTTGACGATGCCATTTCGCTGGAGCGCACGCCCGAGGGTGGCTACAAGCTGGGTGTGCATATCGCCGACGTTTCACATTATGTGGCTTGGGACGGGCATATCGATCTTGAGGCTCGCCATCGCGCGACATCGGTGTACCTGGCCGATCGCGTGCTTCCCATGCTGCCCGAACGTCTGTCCAATGACCTGTGCTCGCTTCGCCCCGACGAGGACCGTCTTGCGTTTACCGTCGATATCGAGCTCGATGCGCAGGGTCGCGTGCGGCATTACGATCCGTACCCCAGCGTGATTCGCTCGCGTGTGTGTATGGACTATGACGGCGCCGAGGCGCTGCTGGTGCGTGCCGGCGCGGTTGAGTATTCGGTGTTGGAAGGCGCCGCTGAGGATGTTGAGGCTGCCGAGACCTCGCGCGAGGAAGCGCTCGATCGTGGGCTTGCATGCGAGGAAACTGCTCGCGGCTATAACGTCGACCTCGGCGATTTCCTCGTGGCCGCCAACGAACTCGCCGAACTTCGCCGTCGTATTCGTCGCGCCCGCGGCTCAGTCGATTTTGACACGGCCGAGATTCGCGCTCTATTGGATGAGGACGGAGTACCCGTGCAGATTGTGGCGCGTGAGCGTTCGTGTGCCACGTCGCTTATCGAGGAAGCCATGCTGCTCGCCAACGAGTGCGTTGCAGAGTGGCTGGCAGACCGTGATATCGAGGCCTGCTATCGCGTGCATGAGGATCCGAGCCCCGACAGCCTGCACGGTGCCGCCGTGGCACTGGCTCAGCTGGGTATTATCGACGATCGCCGTGCTGCCGGTATTGCCCTAGGGAGTCCCGATGAGCTGCAGGCTGCAGTTGATGCTGCCACCGGTACGGCCAACGCACCGCTCGTCAACACGCTGCTTCTGCGCAGTATGCAGCGCGCGCTGTACAAGCCGCGCAACGAGGGTCACTTTGCGCTCGCCGCGCCGTGCTACTGTCACTTTACAAGTCCTATCCGTCGCTACCCCGATCTGGTGGTACACCGCGTGCTCAAGTTGCAGTTGGCCTATGAGCGGCTCGGCGGCAAGGATGCCCTGGTCCGCACGATGCGGCTGATCGGCAAGGGGCGCGAGTCGCTGCCGCGCATTCTGCCGCAGATCTGCCGCGCCTGCAGCGATGCCGAGCGCGCAGCCGATGCTGCCAGCCATGCGACGCAAAAGGTCAAGATCGCCCAGTACTATGAGGATCGTCTGGGCGAGCGCTATGCCGGAACCGTCTCGTGGGTTAGCAGCATGGGCCTCTTTGTGCGCTTGGACCTGACGCAGGTCGAAGGCTTGGTTTCGATTAAGAGTCTGGGTAACGAGTGGTTCGAGTTCGGCGAGGATGCGCTTACACTGACAGGCGCCGACACGGGGACTCGCTATGAACTGGGCCAGCGCGTGATTATCGAGGTCTCGCGCGTCAATACCACGCGTGGACACTTGGACTTCAAGCTTATCCATTAGCCAAATCCCGACTCGTGGCGGGAGAGCGGAGGGTGGTCTTTCGGGGCCGCCCTCCGCATTTTAATCGTGTTTACCTTGCCGTCTGCTCGGCCGCCCGCTTACTTGCTATTTGAGAGGTAAAACCTACCAAAATAAACCTGTCCCATTTTGGCGGGTTTACAAGAAAGCGGGGATGAGATGGCGACGGTGTACGGTTATGCACGGGTGAGTTCGCGCGATCAGAATTTGAATCGGCAGCTGGACGCGTTGGGCGCCTATGGCGTGGGCTCGGAGAATATTTATGCCGACCATGCGAGCGGCAAGGACTTCGATCGACCACGGTATCGCGAGCTGCTGCGCACCCTGGGAGACGGGGACGTGCTGGTGGTGCTTTCTATCGACCGACTTGGCCGCAACTACTCCGAGATTCTTGAGGAATGGCGACGCATTACCAAGGAGCTCGGGGTTGCCATAGTGGTGTTGGACATGCCGTTGCTCGATACGCGCACCAGGGTCAGCGGTGCGCCGGATGTGACAAACACCCTGATTGCCGATATTGTGCTGCAGCTGCTGAGTTACGTGGCGCAGGTGGAGCGCGAGAATATCCATCGGCGCCAAGCGGAGGGAATTGCGGCGGCGCGGGCGCGAGGGGTTCGTTTTGGCCGACCTCGCAAGCCGTGCCCTCCTCAGTTTGGGCTGGTGCGCGATAGCTATGAGGCAGGCGATATCACCCGCAGCCAGGCAGCAAAGTGCCTGGGCGTGTGCGTGGGGACGTTCGATCGCTGGATGCGCGAGGCGGGGTAGGGGTTTGCGTCGCTTTGTTGCTTCCTGTTGCGATTCAAATTTTGATACGGTGACGATATCATTTGGGGCTACACTCGCTGATGTCCAAAAAACGGAGGTTGGCCTTTGGCGCGCGTAAAACAAATAATCGGATGGACCGCGATCGTTCTGCTCGCTGCGACGCTGGCGGGCATCTGGGTGCTGACGGAGCAAAATGCGGTGCAGACGTCGTTGCTGAGCGAGTCCACCGCGCGTGTGGTGGAGGGTCAGGCTGCGGGCGTTCAGGCCGCCGATGCCACGGGTGAAGCTCAGACGGAGAACGGAATGACCGGGGGCACCGATTCGGCTGCCTCGAATGTCCGGTCTGGCCGACTTGCTTTCATTCGCATGTGGGTGGGCATGAACGTCCGTCGCGTTGCCCATACCGTAGAGTTTTTCTTCGTCGGATTGTTCGCCTCGGTGGTCCTGGTTTGTTTTTCCAGGCGTCCGTGGAGCGTATGCTCCCGTTGCGTGCCCGTGTTACTCTTTTGCGCCGCCTGCTCCGTTGGCGATCAGGTACACAAGATCTTTGTTCCCGGTAGGCATTTCGACGTTATCGACTTAGGATTCGATGCTGCGGGCTATGTTACCGCCATGCTGTTGGTATTGCTGGCGGCGGCGTTGGTGCGCCATGCGACTCGGCCGATCGGCGCCCATGCGAGGCGCTAGCCGGTAACAAACCCGTTTCTGATAATGCGACCTCGTTGAATTATTTTGTGTTGCTCGTTTTTCCGAGCGGTCGGATTTGGGGGGCGAGCGGTAGAGCGCTCGCCCTTTGTGCGCCACGATTCGGCACAATGTACCGTAAAAGCTGTTTGTATCCGGTACGAATCGTTCGTTGGTCTTTAATTCTTCTCAACGGAGGTGTTTGAGATGGCAAACGGATTGCTTTTGCGGCTTCGCGAGCGTGAGCTCAGCGCGAGCCCGGCGGAACGCAATGTCATCGCATATGTAAGCGCTCATCCGCACGAGGTGGTCGGGCTGTCCGTCCGCGGTCTTGCCGATGCCACGTTCTCCTCGCCCTCGAGCATTTTGCGCTTTTGCAAGCGCTTGGGTTTTGCGGGCTACAAGGAGTTCCAGCGCGAACTGATTGCCGAGCTGGCGCTCTTGGGTGACAAGAAAGACGTTGCCCTCGAGGACATCTCCATAGATGACAGCGTCGAACGCATCGTGGGGAAGGTGATGAAAAGCAACGTGCGCACGATCGAGGCGACGGCGCGAACGCTCGATTACACCGTCTTGGAGCGATGTGCGGCCCATCTTAAGCGGGCGCGCGCAGTCAATCTGTTCGGTATCGGTGCCTCTCGTTTGGTCGCACACGATCTGGCGCAAAAGCTCATGCGTGTCGACAAAGAGTGCCATCTGTACGACGACTGGCATGATCAGCTCTTGTGTGCCAAGAACATGCATGAGGGCGATATGGCAATCGCCTTTAGCTACTCGGGCTTGACGCAAGAGGTGCTGGACTGCACCGCCGAGGCCCAATGCCACAACTGTTCCGTTGTGGCCGTGACCAAAGTAGATGGATCATCCAAGCTTGCCACCATGGCCGATGCCGTGCTCGGCGTCGCTGCGAGTGAGCCCTTGGTCCGCAGCGGTGCCATGGCTTCGCGTATGGCCCAGCTTATGGTTGTCGATGCCCTGTACGCTGCTTACGTTGCCAGCGACTACGAACGGGCGACGCATGTCATTAAGCAAAACTACATCGAGAAACAGGAAAGATGAGGTGAATGAAATACTCGATTTAACAAAATTCACGACCGAACAGCGTAATCAAAGGTCAATGGACCTCGATACGATGACATCGCTGCAAATCGTCGCGACGATGAACGATGAGGATCTTCGTGCCGTCCAGTCGGTCACAAAAGTGCTGCCCCAGGTTGCCACAGCAATCGACTGGGCTGCTGAGGCACTCGAGCGCGGTGGGCGCGTCTTTTACATGGGCGCAGGCACCAGCGGTCGTCTGGGCGTACTCGACGCTTCGGAGTGTCCGCCCACGTTTGGCGTATCGCCCGATCTGGTCGTCGGGCTCATTGCCGGGGGCGAGACGGCGTTTATCAAGGCTGTCGAAGGTGCCGAAGACAGCGAGGAGCTTGGCGCGAGCGACCTGCGGGAGCGTGGACTCTCGGACAAGGATCTTGTCGTTGGCCTGGCGGCAAGCGGTCGTACTCCCTATGTGGTGGGCGGCCTTGTGTACGCCAAGGCAACTGGGTGCAAGACCATTGCAATTGCCTGCAACCAAGGGTCGAAGATCGGGGAGAGCGCAGATCTTGCCATTGAGCCTGTGCCCGGTCCCGAGGTGCTGACCGGCTCAACGAGGCTCAAGGCGGGAACGGTTCAAAAGCTCATTCTCAACATGATTTCGACCGGTGCCATGGTCAAGATCGGCAAGGTATACCAAAACCTGATGGTCGATGTGCAGCAGACGAACGAGAAGTTGGTGGTGCGCGGCCAGAACATCGTGATGGAGGCGACCGGCTGCACGCGCGAGCGCGCTGTTCAGGCGCTTACAGATGCCGGCGGCCACGTAAAAACCGCTATTGTCTCGGTGCTGCTGGACTGCGATGCCGAGCAGGCTGCGGTAGCTCTTGAGCGGGCGCGAGGCCATGTCCGTGCTGCGGTGAGTGGCCATGAGAAGAGCAATGCCGATGCCCAATAGGTGCGCGGCGTGAGCTGATATGACATCCAGACGAGATACCCAATACAAGGAGGAGTTATGACGAACAAAGAGCTGGCTCAAAAGCTGCTGGACCTTTTGGGCGGTAAAGACAACGTGCTCGCAAACGCGGCGTGCATGACGCGCCTGCGCGTGACCGTCAAAGACGCGGGCAACGTCGACACGGAGGGCATTAAGGCACTCGACGGCGTGATGGGCCTGGTCGAGGACGACACGATGCAGATCGTGCTGGGTCCGGGCAAGGTGAATAAGGTGCTCGAGGAGTTCTCCAAGCTCACCGGCCTTGCGAAAGGCGTTGCTGACGAGAGCGTGGTTGACGCTGCGGCCACAAACAAGGCCGCGCAGAAGGCCAAGTACGAGTCCAAGCCGGTTCAGGCCTTCCTCAAGAAGATTTCCAATGTCTTCGTCGCCCTGCTTCCCGGCATCATTGCGGCTGGCCTCATCAACGGTATCTGCAACGTCATTAACGTTTCGACGGCAGGCGCGCTTGCAGGCGAGTGGTGGTACCAGGGCATTCGTTCCATGGGCTGGGCCCTGTTTGCCTATCTGCCTATCTTGGTGGGCTATAACGCGGCGCGTGAGTTTGGTGGCTCCGCTGCGCTGGGCGGCATCGCCGGCATGATGTGTATCGCCAACAGTGCCATGCCCCTGCTTGCGCCTGGCGCGGCTGATCCTGCCACTGCCATTCTGCTGCCGCTCACCAATGCGCAGTACAACCCCGCAGCGGGCGGCATGATCGCGGCTCTCATCGCTGGCGCATTTTTTGCCTGGATGGAGCGTCAGATTCGCAAGGTTATGCCCAACGCACTCGACACGTTCTTGTCCCCGCTGCTGGTGCTCATCATCGGCGCCTTTGCTCTGATGCTCGTCATCCAGCCGGTTGGCGCATGGCTGACGACTGCCATCTTTAGCGTTTTGACCTTTATCTTCGAGAAGCTGGGCGTCCTGGGCGGCTATATCCTGTCGGCAGGCTTCTTGCCGCTGGTGTCCGTCGGCCTGCATCAGGCGCTCACGCCGATCCACGCTATGCTCAACGATCCCGACGGCGCTACCAAGGGTATCAATTACCTGCTTCCCATCCTTATGATGGCTGGCGGCGGCCAGGTCGGTGCCGGTTTGGCGCTGTACTTTAAGACCAAGAACGCCAAGCTCAAGAAGTACGTCGCAGAGTCCATTCCCGTTGGAATCCTGGGTGTGGGCGAGCCTCTGATGTATGCTGTTACGCTGCCGCTCGTTCGTCCGTTTGTGACGGCCTGCCTGGGTGCCGGATTTGGCGGCGCGCTCGCGGCGCTGCTTCACATTGGCACGGTTTCTCAGGGCGTTTCCGGTCTGTTTGGCCTGCTGATCGTCGTTCCTGGCCAGCAGCTCGGCTACGTTGCCGCTATGCTGCTTGCCTATGCCGCCGGCTTTGTCCTGACGTGGTTCTTTGGCGTCGACGAGCAGAAGATCAACGAGTTCTTTGGCGAGTAGTTTGATATCGCGAGCCGTGTTGCTCGGGACTCGCGGAGCGCGGCAGATTTCTTGATGCTATGGTTGTGCCGGCGGGGTTAACTGCTCCGCCGGCCTTTTTTAAAGGAGCGTTGTAGCGTGAAAACGGGTATTTCGATTTATCTTTCCAGCCCTCTGCAGGATATTGAACGGACGATTGAGCGTGGCGCCGCGGCGGGTGCGCGCTACGCGTTCACCTCGCTGCATATTCCCGAGGATGGGGGAGCGGCGTATGCCGATAAGGTCCGTCATGTGCTGTCGCTGCTTTCCGCCCGCGGCATTGCGCTCATTGCCGATGTGGGGCCTCGCACGTGCGATTTGCTCGGGCTTGAGCGCATCGAGGACCTGCGCGATCTGGGGTTGGAATACCTTCGTTTGGACTATGGCTTTAGCGCCCAGCGGGTCGCGGAGCTGTCCGGTGTATTTCGCATTGTGGTCAATGCATCGACGGTGAGTTCTGATGAAATCGCATCGTGGCGAGAAGCCGGTGCCGATGTGACTCGTTTTGCCGCCTGCCACAATTTTTACCCCAAGCCTTATACCGGTTTGGCTCTGGAGGACATTGCTCGGGTGAATCTTCGTCTTGCGGCGCTTGGATTCGAAATCATGGCTTTTGTGCCGGGTGATGCTAACGTTCGCGGGCCGGTATTCGAGGGACTGCCGACGGTCGAAGCGCAGCGCGGTCGCGCGTCAAAGGTTGCCCTCAACATGCTTGAGCTCGCACATGGCGCCGATTGCGACATTGTGTTGGTCGGCGACCCCGATCTTTCCGATGCGGGCTGGGCGCAGTTTGCTCAAGTTTCCGCCGGATACGTGGACTTGCAATGCGAGCTTGAGTCCAGTTATGCCTACGTACGTGGGCAGATTCATCACGACCGGCCCGATTCGAGCGTCCTCATCTTTAGGTCTCAGGAGTCGCGCACGACGCATAAGCCGGATTCCGTGCCGACGGATGCCGGAGCCGGCCTGCCTCGAAAGGCGGGGTCGATCGCTGTGAGCAATAGCGGCTATGGGCGCTACGAAGGCGAGCTTGAGATTGCTCGGGTCGATCTTCCCGGTGACGAGCGCATGAACGTTGCGGGCCATATCACGCCCGAGGCAATGGAACTGCTGCCGTTCATCAAACGCGGATTCGGGGTACGGTTCGTTTAGCGTGTGACCCGTGGGCTACAATTGGGCCATCGTGCGAAGGCGCCTCGTGTGGCGTGTGCCTGCGTTGGCCGATCTATATTCGGAGGATTCCCATGACCGTACTGTTTGTTGAATATCCCAAGTGCTCGACCTGTAAGAAGGCTAAGGCATGGCTGGACGAACACGGGGTAGAGTATATCGACCGCGATATCGTTTTGGACAATCCCACGGCTGATGAGCTTGCGACCTGGATTGCTCGTTCGGGGCTGCCGGTGCGGCGCTTCTTTAATTCGTCGGGCATGAAATATCGAGAGCTGGGCCTGAAGGCGCGTCTGGATGCAGGCATGACGGATCGGGAGTGCTACGAGCTGCTGGCGACCGACGGCATGCTGGTCAAGCGTCCGCTGCTGGTGGGCGACGACTTTGCGATTCCCGGCTTTAGGGAAGCGGCTTGGGCCGAGGCGTTGCTGTAGCGGCTGCGGAAATCGCGTCCCGCTTTGGGCGTTGATTGTGGGATGCGCTTTCCGGTTGAGGGCTCTATCGGAAATGGCGTCCCGTTTTGAGTGCTCAGGGTGGGACGTGTTTTTCCGCTGGCGGGCTCGCTCGGCTCAATCCTCGAGCTGTGCCCATTCGCGCGGATCGTAGACCTTTACGTGCTTGTTGGGCTTGCCGCTCCAGTATTCCTCGTCCATAAAGGGCAGATATGCCTGAACGCCGGGACAGATAAAGGGAATCCGCTGTTGTTGCAGTCGCTCACGCTGGCGCTGCTCCAGATGCGCCTCGGATATGACGGTCGGCATACCGGACAGCTCGACGAGGCTTGCCTGGATTCGCTTAAGGTCGGGGAGTCCCGCGTGCCATGACATCCGCATGATCAAAAAGGATGCACGGCGGTATTTTGCCTGCATCACCGTAATGGCGGGGCGTAACGTGGGGTGAATTTTGCCGCTGCCAGGCCATGGGGCGGCGCTTATCTCGAGACCGAGGGCCTCCCACAGGTAATCAAGATCTTCATTCATGGTGCCTCGATATCCGTGCGATGATGACGCCTCGATTGTGCCATCCGCCGTGAGTGCTGCATTGTTGTAATCTACCAGCGGTAGATGTGGGCTGTTTTACGGGCTTTGGCGCCGTACGTGTCGCTGGTGCTTCACAGGTCCTTCACGTGTTGGCCGTATTTGACTGAATTTCAAAAAAGTCAATATTGGGGCTTGCGTCACGGTTGGACTTCCCGTATATTTCTTTCATGCGCAAAGGCACAGCCGAGCGCAGCGATGCAGTCATTGGGATGTCGTCTAATGGCAGGACAGCGGATTCTGGTTCCGTCAATGGGGGTTCGACTCCCTCCATCCCAGCCATTGCATTTGCTACATATGGCCCGTTCGTCTAGCGGTTTAGGACGCCGCCCTCTCAAGGCGGAGATCACCAGTTCGAATCTGGTACGGGCTACCAAAATTGAACGCCCGGGCCTCGTAAGAGACCCGGGTTTTGTGTATTGACCGCAAGCGGCATCTGCCGCGTTTCGTTCCGTTCGAGGAGTAGCCATGGACCTGCCCATCAGCTTGCAAGACATCACGTATGCCGAGAACTACCTGGCGCAGGGCGACCTGGCCACGGCGACACCGCTGCTGGAGCGCCTGGTGGAGCTCGCCGAGGAGTATATCGACGCCGAGTGCAAGACGGGGGAAGGTCGCCAGTACTTTAGCTTTGACAGCAAGTTTGAGCGTCTGGCATACCGTCGCGTGGAAAAGGATCCGCGCGAACTCGTGCAGGTCGAGGTTCCGTTTGACCGTCTGTATTCCGACATGGCGTTTGCCTACATTCGCCAGCAGGATTATGTGAGCGCTCGCAATGCCCTGATGCAGGCCGTGCGCTGGGATCCCATGAATTGCAACTATCGCCTGGATTTGGCCGAGCTGTTCCGTGCGCTCGAGGACAAGCAAGAGTGGGCCTCGCTTTCGTATTCGGTGTTGGAGCGTGCGAGTGACGGCAAGTGCGCCGCTCGCGCTTACGTCAACTTGGGCCAGTACTTCTTGGAGCCCGAGACCGAGAACGTCTCGGCTGCCGTGGGCTGTGCTCGCCTGGCGCTGCGCCTGGCGCCCAACGATGCGCATACGACGCGTCTGCTCAACAAGATCCATACAACCTATCCGGATGCCGCCGATGAGAGCGACGATCATGTGATGGGCGAGCTGTCGCTGCAGGGCGTGCCGACCTCGCCCTCGGCCGAGATTGCCATCTGCCTGATCATGTGCGCGACCGACGCCGCGAGCGACGGCGACAAACAGGAGGCAACGCGTCTGACGGTCCGTGCCCGCGACCTGGTGGGCGAAGAGGCCTGTGCGGCGATCATCAAGCTGGTGCGCGAGAGCGATGCCGAGCTCAACGCCGAGCGCAAGGCAAAGCGCGAGGCTGCGAGCGAGGGCGACGGCAATGGCGCCGACAATGTCGAGGAGGCCGGCGATGCCCAGTAAGCGCGAGCGTAAGCTCATCTCCAAGAATCGCTCGGCACATCACGAGTACTTTATCGATGAGACCTTTGAGTGCGGCATTGAGCTAAGCGGCACCGAGGTCAAGTCGATTCGCGAGCGTGCCTGCCAGATTACCGACACGTTTGCGCTGATCCGCGGAGGTGAGTGCTGGCTCGTTGGCCTGCATATCCACCCTTATAGCCATGGTGGCGTGTGGAACCGCGACCCTGATCGCCGTCGTCGTCTGCTGTTGCACCGCAAGGAGATCGATTTCCTCGACGGTAAGCTGCGCAACCGTGGCTATGCGTTGGTGCCGCTGGAGCTCTACTTTAATACCGACGGGCGCGTAAAGCTGCTGCTGGGCCTCGGTCGCGGCAAGAAGCTCTACGACAAGCGCGAGGATATGGCAAAACGCGATGTCCAGCGCGAAATCGATCGCGCGCTTAAGGAGCGTAATCGCTAAGGGTTGATATCCGGGCGGGCGGGGATGTTCATCCATCACTGTTGTCGTACTCCCGGTCTGCTCCTCGCAAGTTGCGGTGGAATAGTTCCTGTTTGTTGGGTATCCAGGCTTAAACAGGGACTTTTTCACCGCAACTGCGTGTGGCTCATTTTTCTTACCGTTCTGACACATATGTCTCATTGTGGGTATATACGTCTACAAGGCTCAATTCTGAGTTAGGGGAGTGATCGTTTTGGATAAAACTGCGTTCTTTACGATGCCGTGCGGGCTGTATGTGGTGAGTGCCGCGGCAGATGGATCGCGCGCCGGCTGCATTATCAACACCGCAGTGCAGGTGACGTCCACGCCGCCGCGCATTTCGGTTGCCGTGAACAAGGAAAATGTCACGTCTAGCGTTATCTCGTCTGCCAAGGCGTTTGCGCTGACCGTGATCGATCAGACGGCCGATATGCCCTACATTGGTAACTTTGGATTCCGTACCAGCAGCAACTATGACAAATTTGCCAAGTACGAGACGCGCGAGACCGCACTGGGCATGCCCTATGTTCCCGAGCATGCGGCGGCCTTGTTTAGCTGCCGTTTGATCGACACAGTGGATGTGGGCACGCATCTACTGTTTATCGGCGAGGTCGAGGATGCCGAGCGCCTGAGCGACGAGACGCCGCTCACCTACGATTACTACCATAAGGTCCTGAAGGGCAAGACGCCGCCCAAGGCGTCTTCGTACCAAGGGTAGAAATGCGGTAAAACCGCTTGCATTATATTATTAAGAATATATACTAATTAAACAAAGTACACCAGCAGCCACGTTCGAGAGGAGAACATCATGGCCGAGGAAAAGAAGACGTATAAGTTTGTGTGCGTCGTTTGCGGTTACGAGGTAGAGGTCGACACGCCCGAGCTGCCCGAGGATTACGTGTGCCCGGTGTGTGGCGTCGGTCCCGATCAGTTTGAGCTCGTCGAGGAGTAGCTCGTAGACACACGACTTGCAGCAACATATAGCTCTGTCCAAGGGCCCCGGTCGGATATCCCGGCCGGGGCCCTTTTCCTCCGCCCCCAAGGAATCACGGCTGCTATTAGCCGATCCTGTCTGTTGTGAGTCCGGCCGACCTTTTGTCTTAACCTGCAACATCTAGCGGCTCAAAACGGGTCTTCCTGTTACAGAACGAGACAAACCAAAACCATCATTCTCAAAATCTCAATCTATAACATTTAGGCACGTAAACCCCCTCTACTTGTTACAGATCGAGACAAAAGGTTGGGGCTGAAGAAATATCTCGATCTGTAACATCTGGGCGCGGAAATTGGGTCCACTTGTTACAGATCGAGACAAACTGAAACTATCTCTCAGAAAATCTCAATCTGTAACATCTAAGGGCTCAAAACGGCCTCACGTGTTACAGATTGAGACGTTATATCTGGACAGTCACGCCATCCCATTACATCCCCGTCAGCAGCACGATGTCGAGAATCATCACGATGACGCCGATCCCTACAAGCAACGCGTTGAGCGGGCGCGAGTTGGCGTATTTGCCCATGACGCGGGGCGAGCTGGTGAGCCGTATGAGCACAAAGACCGTAATCGGCAGTTGAAGCGACAGCAGTGCCTGACTCCAAATGAGACCCTCAAAAGGATTCGGGACGATCAGGCACGCCGCCACTGCGCCGACGAAACAGGCCGCCACTCCGATTGAGGAATGTCGGTCGTGGATATCGTATTCCTCGTCGAACATGCCCGCGGTGATGGTGCCCGCCGCCATGCCCGCCGTCACGCTACTCGATATGCCCGCAAACAGCAGTGCCACCGCAAAGATGGTCGAGCTTGCCGGGCCCAGAATGGGGGAGAGCGTGGCCGCTGCGACGGCGAGGTCGTCTACGACAATGCCGTGCGCAAAGAAGGTCGTTGCGGCCAGGATGACCATGGCCGAGTTGATTGCCCAGCCCACACCCATCGAAAAGAGCGTGTCGAAGAGCTCGTAGTGCAGGCGTTCTTCGATAACCTGCTCGCCTTGGCCTTCGAAGTGCATGGATTGGATGACCTCGGAGTGCAGAAAAAGGTTGTGCGGCATAACGACCGCGCCCAGGACACTCACGATAATCGCGGCAGAGCCAGTGGGCATACCGGGTGTGATCCAGCTTGCGGCGGCCTGCGGCCAGTCGACCTTGACTAGTGCAAGCTCGGCCAAAAACGAGAGTCCTACCACGCCTACGAAGGCGATGATCCAGCGTTCGGCGCGCTTGTAGGAGCTCGTCATGAGCATCGCCATCGACACTGTCGCCACAATGACGCAGCCCGCGCGCACGGGCAGCCCAAAGAGCATTTGAAGGGCAATCGCGCCGCCCAGGACTTCGGCCATGGCGGTGGCGACCGTGGCTAGATACGCGCTGCCGAGTATCGCACGCCCGACGAGGCGGGGCAGGTGGCGCGTCGTGGCCTCGGCAAGACACATACCCGTGGCGATGCCCAAGTGAGCCGCGTTGTGTTGCAGCACGATGAGCATGATCGTGGACAGCGTGACGATCCACAGCAGCGCGTAGCCAAACTGCGAGCCCGCGGCCATATTGGAGGCCCAGTTGCCCGGGTCGATAAAGCCGACGGTGACGAGCAACCCGGGGCCGATATGCCGTGCAATGTCTAGGCCTCCGTGACCACCGGTGCGTCGGGAGCCAAAGTGTTGTTTGAGATGGTCGATCATGGTGCACTCCTGCGTGCCGTTTGTTTGACGCCGCAAAGGATACCCGTTTTAGGCTCAAAATTTGACCATGACTAACAAAATTGTTGTGATGGTAAAAGGGGGTTGCCGAAATGTCTTGATCTGTAACAACTAGGGATGGAAATTGGGCCTAGGTGTTACAGATCGAGACAGGAAGAAATGGTCCTATGGAAAATCTCGATCCGTAACAGCTGACCGCCAAAACCGGCCCCTCGTGTTACAGATCGAGACATTCGGAACCGTCTCTCGAGAACATCTCAATCTGTAACAGTTAGTCGTCGAAATTGGGTCTTCCTGTTACAGATTGAGATGTTTGAAGCGGTGAGCTTACAGGCCGAACCTGGGGCCCTTGTTCTTGCCCTTGAGGTCGGCGGTGTCCACTCGTAGGGCGTGCGTTACGCAATTGTTTCGAAACGGGTGGGAAACACAACGGCCCGGCGATGCTCCTAGCATGCCTATTCAACTGACTGTCTAATATCTAGGGGAGGATCGCGATGCAGGCAGATTTCGCTCAGCAGCAGGGCCTTTATCGCCCCGAATTCGACCACGATGCATGTGGCATCGGCGCGCTTGCCGATATCAACGGTGAGCGCCATCACCAGATTCTGGACGACGCGCTGTCCATTCTGGTCAACTTGGAGCACCGCGGCGGTACGGGACTCGAGAAGAACACCGGCGACGGTGCTGGCATCCTGTTCCAGGTTCCGCATCACTTTTTCCGCAAAGAGGCTCAAAAGTGCGGACAGATTCTGCCGGCAGAGGGCGACTATGGCGTGGCCATGCTGTTCTTCCCGCAGGACGACAAGGGCGTAGAGGATGCTCGCCGCGTGTTTGAGGAGGGCTGCGCCGAGGCTGGCGTGCCGCTGCTCTTTTGGCGCGAGGTGCCGGTCGACCCGCACGATCTGGGAGAGACGGCCCGCGCCTGCATGCCCACCATCTTGCAGGCTTTCCTGGGCCGTCCCGACGACACGCCTGCGGGTGACGCCTTCGAGCGCCGCCTGTACGTGTGCCGCCGCACCATCGAGAAGAAAGCCGACGCTGAGTTCGCCCTGCGCGACAAGATCTTCTACGTGTGCTCCATGAGCTCACGCACCATCGTGTACAAGGGCATGCTGGTCGCCACGCAGATGCGCCGCTTCTTCATCGACCTCAACGACGCCGCCGTCAAAACGGCCGTGGCGCTCGTCCACTCGCGCTACTCCACCAACACCACGCCCAGCTGGGAGCGCGCGCACCCCAACCGCTTTATCATCCACAACGGCGAGATCAACACCCTCAAGGGCAACGTCAACTGGATTCGCGCCCGCGAACCCAACCTGTACAGCCCCGTGCTGCAGCACGATCTTGAGCGCGTGATGCCCATCGTCAACCGCGAGGGTTCCGACTCCGCAATTCTGGATAACGTGTTCGAGTTTTTGGTCATGAACGGTCGCCCGCTCACGCGTGCCGCGTCCATGTTGCTGCCCGAGCCATGGGACCGCAACGACAACCTGAGCGAGGAGCGCCGCGCCTACGACGCCTACCAGTCCATGCTCATGGAGCCGTGGGACGGTCCTGCCGCTATCGCCTTTACCGACGGCCGTACCCTGGGTGCCGCCCTCGACCGTAACGGCCTGCGCCCGGCTCGCTATTACGTGACGCGCGACGGCCGCTTTATGCTGGCGAGCGAGGTGGGCACCATCGAGGTGCGCCCCGAGAACATCCTGACGAGCGGCTGCCTGGGACCGGGTCAGATGCTCGAGGTCGACTTTGCCCGCGGCCGCGTGATCTACAACGACGAGTTGCGCGCCCGTTACGCCAAGGAAAAGCCCTACCGCGACTGGATTGCCGAGGAGACGCTTACCGTCGACGCGCTCGACAAGCCCGTCGCGCCCGCGCCCGCCGAGGACGCCGAGGTGCCCACCGCCGTGCGCATGGCTAAGCTCGGGTATCACTGGGATGATGTTGACGAGGTCGTGCGCCCCATGGCCCAGCAGGGCAAGGCCCCGCTCGCCTCGATGGGTATCGATGCGCCGCTGGCCTGCCTGTCCAAGAAGACGCGCTCCTTCTACGATTATTTCTATCAGCTGTTCGCTCAGGTCACGAACCCGCCCATCGACGCCCTTCGCGAGCATATGGTCACCTCGACCACGCTCTACCTGGGCAACCACGGCAACCTGCTCGAGGACTCCCGTACGGCCTGCCAGCTGGTTCGCTTGGAGCGCCCGTTGCTCAACGAGGAGGAGTTCGAGCGTATCTGCGCCATCGACCGTGTGGGCTTTAAGCCCCGCCGCTTCCGTGCCGTCTACCGCCGCGATGCGGGTGAGGGCGCGCTGCAGGCTGCACTCAAGCAGCTTGCCGAAGACGTTGAGGCCGCGGTTCGCGACGGCGTGAACATCGTGGTGCTGAGCGACCGTGCTGCGGCGGGCGAGGTCCCTGTGCCGTCGCTGCTCGCCGTGGGCTGCGTGCACAACCACCTGATCCGCGCCGGCGTGCGTACCTTTGCCGACATCGTGGTGGAGTGTGGCGACGCCGTGTCCCCGCACGACTTTGCGGCGCTGGTGGGCTACTCCGCGAGCGGCATCTATCCGTACAACGCGCATGCGTGCATCCGCGATCTGGCGGCGCGCGGCGATCTGGACGTGACGGCCGAGCAGGGCATCGCCAACTACAACAAGGCCGCGACCGCCGGCATCGTCTCCATCATGTCCAAGATGGGCATCTCCACGGTGCAGAGCTACCATTCGGCGCAGATTTTCGAGGCCGTGGGCTTTACGCCGGAGTTCGTCAACGCGTACTTTGCCGGCACGGTGAGCCGTGTGGGCGGTATGGGCGTCGAGGACGTTGAGCGCGAGCAAAACGAGCGATACGACGCCGCGCTCGCTATCCTTAAGAGCCCGGCTCCCGATCAGCTGCTCACACTGGGCCTGACCAAGTGGCGCCCGCTCGGCGGCGAGGATCACCTGATCGACCCCCAGACTGTCTACCTGCTGCAGACTGCCTGTCGCGAGGACAGCTACGACACCTTTAAGGAGTACAGCGCCCGCCTGCACCGCACCGGTCGTGCCGTGCGCCTGCGCGACCTGCTGGACTTTAATGCCAGCGGCCGCACTCCGGTGGCACTCGACGAGGTGGAGCCGGCGCTCGACATCGTCCGCCGCTTTAACACCGGCGCCATGTCGTACGGCTCCATCAGCAAAGAGGCGCACGAGTGCATGGCCATCGCCATGAATCGCCTGCATGGACGTTCCAACTCGGGCGAGGGCGGCGAGGACCCGCGTCGCGAGACCCCGCTGGCCAACGGCGACTCCAAGAACTCCGCCATCAAGCAGGTGGCAAGCGCGCGCTTTGGCGTGACGAGCCGTTACCTGTGCAGCGCCTTCGAGATTCAGATCAAGATGGCCCAGGGCGCCAAGCCCGGCGAGGGTGGCCACCTGCCCGGTAAGAAGGTCTACCCCTGGATCGCCGAGGTCCGTCAGTCCACGCCCGGCATCGGCCTGATCTCGCCTCCGCCGCACCACGACATCTACTCTATCGAGGACCTGGCCGAGCTCATCTTCGACCTTAAGAACGCCAACCCCGGCGCACGCGTGTCGGTCAAGCTGGTCAGTGAGGCCGGCGTCGGCACCATCGCCACCGGTGTGGCCAAGGGTGCTGCCGACAAGATCTTGATCAGCGGCCATAACGGCGGCTCGGGTGCCGCGGCGCGCGATTCCATTTGGCACGCCGGCCTGCCGCTGGAGCTCGGCCTTGCCGAGGCCCAGCAGACGCTGCTGCAAAACGGCCTGCGCTCACGCGTGGTGCTCGAGGCCGACGGCAAGCTCATGGACGGCACCGATGTTGCCGTCGCCTGCCTGCTGGGCGCCGAGGAGTTTGGCTTTGCGACCATGCCGCTCATCTCCATGGGCTGCCTCATGCAGCGCGACTGCCAGCAGGATACCTGCCCGGCCGGCATCGCCACGCAAAACTGCCGCCTGCGTCGCGGCTTCCGCGGCAAGCCCGAGCACATCGAGCACTTTATGCTCTTTGTTGCCGAGCAGCTGCGCGAGGTCATGGCGAGCCTGGGCTTCCGCACCGTCGACGAGATGGTCGGCCATCCCGAGTGCCTGCGCCAGATCGAGGTCCCGGGCAACCGCAAGGCCAACCTGCTCGATCTGTCGCCCGTGCTGGCGAGCGCGACCTGCGAGTTCGGTGCCCATATCCCGGGTGCCGACGGCCGTCACTTCCTGCCGCAGATGGCTGCCGACAGCGAGCTCGACAAGACGCTCGACTCCACGCTGTTTGTGCCCTACACGGCCGATGCTCGTGCGCACCTGCGTCCGATTCGCTTCCGCGCCGATATCGCAAACGTCAACCGCTGCGTTGGCACCATTCTGGGCAACGCGGTGACCAACGCGCATCCCGAGGGCCTGCCCGCCGGCTCCATCACCATCGATTGCGATGGATCGGCCGGTCAGAGCTTTGGCGCGTTCCTGCCGCGCGGCATTACGCTCAACGTGTGCGGCGACGCCAACGACTACTTTGGCAAGGGCCTTTCGGGCGGCGAGGTGTCGGTGCGCCCCAACCCGCATGCGACCTACAAGTTCGACGAGAACATCATCGTGGGCAACGTGGCCTTCTTTGGCGCCACGAGCGGTCGCGGCTTCATTAACGGCCTGGCCGGCCAGCGCTTTGGCGTGCGCAACTCCGGCGCCACCGTGGTGGTCGAGGGCTGCGGCAACCATGGCTGCGAGTACATGACGGGCGGTCTGGCGCTCATCCTGGGCGAGGTCGGGCAGAACTTCGCCGCCGGCATGACGGGCGGCGTGGCTTACGTCTTTGACCAGTACGGCACGCTCGATGCCCGTGTGAACCACGAGAGCGTTGAGCTCAAGACCCCGACGGCCGGCGAGCTGGCGCAGATTCGCGCGCTCATCCAGGAGCACGTGGACGCGACGCAGAGTCCGCGCGGCATCAAGCTGCTCTACAGCTTTGAGACGATGAGCAAGCACTTTGTGAAGGTCATTCCGACCGAGTACGAGCGCGTGCTGGCGATTGTCGCCGCGGGCGAGGCTGCCGGGAAGACGCATGCTCAGGCCGAGGAGCTGGCGTTTGACATCGTGACCGGTCGCGCGAGTGCCGCGGATGTTGCTCGCTTCGATGCTGCGGGCGATGCTGCGGGCGCTGCGTCCGTGGCTGCCAGCTCTGTTGCTTCGACCAAGAAGGAGGCGTAAGTGCCATGGGTAAGCCCGGTGCTTTTCTTGATATCGATCGCGTGACCCACGAGCTGCGCCCCGTGGAGGAGCGCAGCCATGATTTTGATCCGCTGTACGTGGAGCTCGACGACGACGCGCGCCGTGCCCAGGCGAGCCGCTGCATGATGTGCGGTGTGGCGTTTTGCCAGATGGGCGCGAGCTTTGGCAAGGCGCGCCCGAGCGGCTGTCCGCTGCACAACCTGATTCCCGAGTGGAATGAGCTGGTGTACCGCGGCCGCTGGGACGAGGCTGCCGATCGTCTGTCGCTCACCTCGCCCATGCCCGAGTTCACGAGCCGCGTGTGCCCGGCGCTGTGCGAGGCCGCGTGCAACCTGGGCTCGGTCGATGGCCAGCCCACGACGATTCACGACAACGAGCGCGCGATCAGCGACCATGAGTGGGCAAATGGCGGTCCGCGTCGCTTTGAGCCGGCAGGGGAGGGCGCACCCACGGTTGCCGTGGTGGGCTCCGGTCCTGCTGGTCTGGTGGCAGCATGGGAGCTTGCGCGTCGTGGCGCCCGCGTGACGGTGTTTGAGCGCGACGACCGCCCGGGCGGTCTGCTCATGTACGGCATTCCCAACATGAAACTCGAGAAGTCTGTGGTCGAGCGCCGCGTGGCACTTATGCGCGAGCTGGGCATTGTGTTCGAGCTGAGTGCCGACGTGAGCGATCCAAAGGTTGCTGCCAAGCTCGACGACTTTGACGCCGTCGTGGTGGCTGCTGGCGCCCGTGCTCCGCGTGGGCTTTCGGCTGCGAACATTGATGCCTCGGGCGTGGTGTATGCCGTGGACTACCTGACGGCTTCGACCGTCTCGGTGCTCGATGGCGGCGAGCCTGCCATCGATGCACACGGCCTGGACGTTGTGGTCATTGGCGGCGGCGATACCGGCAACGACTGCGTGGGTACCGCCGTGCGCCAGGGTGCGCGCAGTGTGCGCCAGTTTGAGTTTTTGCCGGCCGCGCCCGATAAGCGCGCGGCGAGCAACCCCTGGCCGCAGTGGCCCAACGTTAAGAAGACCGACTACGGCCAGCAGGAGGCTATCGCTGCGATGGGTGGCGAGATGCGTGCCTGGGGCGTGGATACGCTCGAGGTGCTGCTGGACAAGAAGGGTGCGGCTGCGGGCCTGCGCGTGGTCGATCTGGATTGGTCGGCGGGAAAGCCCGAGCACATCGCGGGCTCCGAGCACGAGGTGCCGGCGCAGCTGGTGCTCATCGCCTGCGGCTTTACGGGTCCCGAGCATGGCGTGTTCGATGCGGTGAGCGTGCCTGTTGCCACCGCTGGTCGTCCGCTGCCGGTGATGGCTGCTGAGGGTTTGCATCTTGCGGCTCGCACGGAGGGTGTCGCCGCAGATGCCGCGCCGGTGTATGTGGCCGGTGACGCCCGCAACGGCAGCTCGCTCGTGGTGAACGCCATGGCAGACGCCCTGGCCTGCGTAGCCGAAGTCGCAGACGCGCTGGCGCTGTAGGGTAGCCGCCCACAACCGAATCAACAAGGGCTGTCCCCAGCGGCCGGCACAAAAGGAGCGTCCCCAAGTGCCGGCAGCTGGGGACGTTCCTTTTGGGCCGGCACTTGGGGACACTCCTTGCGGATTTGCGAGCGATTTGCTCGTTTGTCGACGTGCGAGTGTCCATTCGGCGTCTTCTTGAGCTGTGATGATCTGCTGTTTCTGTGGTGGCCTGGGGCGCTTGGCTCAAAAGGGCGGGTTGGCTGTCTATATTTACCTGCGATTTTGTTGCGGTGCGCTCATTCGGTCAAGTGTCCCGTCAAGTGTTTGGTTAGCATCTGGTTTGCAGTCGAAGGCCTATTTTGCCCGCGCTGGTCATGGTTGCCCACCCTCCTCGTAAGCTCAAATTGAGATCCATCAGTTTGAGGAGGATGCCATGACTGACCAAGTTTTTGACCGAGCAGAGCTGGCCGAAGCCGTCGGCAACGATATTGCCGACATGGCTCACTTTTGGATGCTGCGGAAGTTTCAATTCCTGGAGCCGGCGCGCGAACAGTTCGAGATTATCGTCGATCCGTGGCTCAGCTATTGCGAAGAACCTTCTCAAAACGAAATCATGGCCTACAACATGGCGTTTACCGATTGGCTGCTGTTTGAGCGCCCCTATTGCCACGGCAAGACGCTATTGGAGCTGTATGTGGACGAGCCGCCAGCGTCAATTTCTCCTGCATCGCTCGGGCGACTTAAGCAGGTGCGTGACACGCAGTATTTCTCGCGCTTTGGCATTTTGGACAAGGATCCTGCGAACGGCATGGTTGCGCTGAAGGATACGCGCACCGACCGTCGCTTTGATGTCTACGACCCACATATCGTGCAAAAGGAGCACTGGAACGATGGCGCGATTGCGGTGCGACTCGCGTACGTCGACGATGTCTGGCTGACGGCGGGGCAGCTCTACCTGTATGACATCGCGCGCCTGAGCGACACGGCGGTCGACGGGCCTGGCGCCGTTCATCCGGAGGATCTGCAAGACGGCTTTGACACCTCGTGCATCAGCTTCTTCTTGCGTCTGGTCCGCGACATCATGGGCGCCCAGGGGCGGTACGTTAAGTCACTCAATATTTACGAGCAGGAATGGGAGTAGGGGATGTGACTGGTGTCGCCCTGCTGCCCTGACTTTGTCTCAATCTGTAACGGGAAGGGGTCAAAAACCGGTCTACCTGTTACAGATTGAGATGAAGGGGTGCGGTGCTGCACGAATGTCTCAATCTGTAACGTCTACAGGGCAAAAGTCGACCTAACTGTTACAGATTGAGATAAAGGCTGGAAGCGGTGCCGAAAGATCTAAATCCATAACAACTAGAGGCTCAAAGACGGTCTTCCTGTTATAGACCAAGACATTTCTCGGCGGGGCAGCGGCGGTGACGATTTGTTTGTCTATTTTGGCGGTGATGAAGGTGTCCGATACTGTTTGCAAGCATAAACACTCGACACGTAACACCTTGGCGCGGAACAGGATGCTCGCGCGGCTCACGGAGGCGGGGGAGCAAGGTGCGCTGCTTGCAACCCATGACAATGCCGAGCTCATGTGGCTGCGACGCCATGTTGGAACCGACGATATCGCGGAGCCCGAGACGTATCTGTTCTGTTTTCAGCATGATTGGGATGCATTGACGCCGGCGGAGCGAGCGCTGCGGACTATTAAGGGCCTTGCGGAGTTTCATCCCGATTGGGCGTTTTGGGGCTATGACGCGGCGCTTTTGTAGGGTCTGGAGGTGCCGAACGATCTGCTCGGGCCGCGTTTTCTTGTTAAGACGGGTTGTTCGGTGACGTTGAGCAGCGGGTGCAGGTTGTTGCGTCCGCAGATGGCGGGCGCGCTCGATCGTGTTGACGGCGTGCGGGTGACGTCGTTTTGGCGAACGGTGGATGATTGCTTGCTGCGTGCGCCGTTCTCCTACGGGTTGGCGATTGCCGATTCTGCACTGCGGGCGAAAGGCGTATCGCGTGGGGATTTGTGCGAGCGCCTCCGCGCCGATTGCGAGGGCAGGCGAGGGTATCGCAGGGCGCAGGTGATCGCGTCGTATGCGGACGGGCTGTCTGAAAACGGAGGCGAGTCTCGGTTTCGGGCATTCTTCATTGCGTACGGCTTTTCGGTTCCGGAGCTGCAGGTGGAGTTTCGCGACCCGCTCGATCCGAGCCAGGTGTTTCGCGTCGACTATTTTTGGCGGCTCGAGGACGGGACGTGCGTCATCGGCGAGCTCGACGGAAAGGGGAAGTACACCTTGCAGAACGGCGAGGCCCGGGAGTCGGTCGACCCATTCGTGGCAGAGCGTCAGCGGGAATCTCATCTGACGTTGCTTGGCCACAGGGTGCTTCGGTTTACGTTCGATGAGCTCAAGAATCCGAGAAAGCTGGTTGAGAAGTTGAGGCAGGTGGGCATTCCGCAGCGGCAGGATTTGGCTGAGGAGTGGAGACGCCAGTGGTATGGACGCTGAGGGGTGCAGTTGACGCGGATGTGGGTTCCTGCCGAGTTTGTCTCGATCTGTAACAACAAAGGGCCGTTTGACCTTCCAGATGTTACAGATCGAGACGGAAGGTTGGCTGCCGCTAAAAGATCTCAATCTGTAACATCCAGAGGCCGAAAACCTGTCTAACTGTTACAGATCGAGACGTTTGACGACGGGGTTGGAGAATATCTCGATCTGTAACATCTAACGGCCAAAATTCGACCTAACTGTTACAGGTTGAGACAAAGGTTGGACGCGATGTCGAAAAATCTCAATCTGTAACATCTGGAAGATCAAAGACGGTCTACCTGTTACAGATCGAGACATTTCTCGGATGTTGTCGGAGTGGGACTGCGACGCATTCCGTCCCCCGCATCTCATCTTCTCTCCGTTAGCCGATATGTCCGCGGCAACCCTGCCATGCTGGGTGATAATGGACAAATGTTCATGTTGATCGAGGGGGAGGAGCCCGATATGGCGTCTACCGATCGTTCCACGTTGTTTATCAATGCGACCGTTCTGGATGGTTCGGAGCATATGGAGCCGCAGCCCGACATGGCCGTGGCCGTCGAGCGTGGCATCATCACCTGGATGGGACCAAGCGCCGTGGCCCAAGCTCCGGCGGGGGCCGAGGTTATCGATCTCGCCGGCGCGCACCTTATGCCCGGTCTCATCAATATGCACGTGCATCTGTGCGGCTCGGGCAAGCCTGTCTCGGCCGGCGATGCGGGCGCGCTCATGAAGAAGCTCGATAACCCCGTGGGCCGCGCTATTGTCCGCCACATCCTCAAAGGCAGCGCCCAGCAGCAGCTGGCAAGTGGCGTGACCACGGTGCGCGGCGCGGGCGACCCGCTGTTTGCCGACATCGCCGTGCGCGACGCCATCGACGCCGGTAAGTACCAAGGTCCGCGTCTGGTAGCGCCGGGAACGGGTGTCACGGTGCCGGGCGGCCACGGTGCGGGCCTGTTCGCGCAGGTCGCCAACAGCCCTGCCGAAGCGGCCGAGCAGGTGCGCGACCTGTATGCGCGCGGTGCCGATGTCATTAAACTGTTCGTGACGGGCGGCGTGTTCGACGCGACCGAGGTGGGCGAGCCGGGCGTGTTGCGCATGCCGGTCGAGGTTGCCGCGGCGGCGTGCAAGGCTGCGCACGAGGTGGGCTTGCCGGTAATGGCCCATGTCGAGAGCACCGAAGGCGTGAGGGCTGCACTTCAGGCGGGTGTCGACACGATCGAGCACGGTGCTCCGCTGACGCCTGAGATTCTGGAGCTGTACCGCGGCGCCGCGGGAACACAGCTCGAGGGACGCGCGCCGAGCGTGACCTGCACCATCAGCCCGGCACTGCCGTTTGTGCTGCTCGATCCGGAGAAGACCCATTCGACCGACACGCAAAAGAAGAACGGCGACATCGTGTGCTCGGGCATTATCGAGAGCGCCCGCGCCGCGCTGGATGCCGGCGTTAAGGTGGGCCTGGGTACGGACTCGAGCTGTCCCTTCGTGACGCAGTACGACATGTGGCGCGAGGTGGCTTATTTTGCCAAGTACGTGGGCGTGAGTAATGCCTTCGCGCTGCATACGGCTACGCAGATCAATGCCGAGCTGCTGGGCCTGGGCGGCGAGACCGGCACAATCGAGTGTGGCAAGGCGGCCGATATTTTGGTGACGCGCGAGAATCCGCTCGATGACCTGTGTGCCCTGCGTGAGCCGATGCATGTGATGTGCCGCGGCAACCTGGCGCGCAAGCTAAAGGTGAAGCGCATCTCCGAGGTTGACGCCGAGCTCGACGCAATTATGGCCATGCCTGCCGAGGCACTGGCCGAGGAGCTTGCCCGCGACGGCGTTGCGTAAACGAGACAAAGGGACGGTTCCGTTGTCGCATACAAAAAGCCGAGGTCTCAGCGCGAGGCCTCGGCTTTCTATCGAACAAATACTTAAGATTTGGGACAAACAAACCTGATTATTATGTCCCACGGCACGTCGGCTAGGAGCGGGTTTCCATCTTGGCGTGGCACTTGGGGCAGGTGACGCGAATCTTGCCTTTGCCCTTGGGGACGGAGAGCATCTGGCCGCAGTTGGGGCACTTGAGGTAGGCCGTGGTCTTGCGGCCCTTCCACATCTTTTTGGCCGTGCGCTTGGCGCGCTCAAAGTCTTCCTTACTGGCGCCGGCTGCGCGTGGGGTGCTGGCCGCTGCAGCGCCGCCGCCCAAGCTGGCGACAAACTTGCCCAAGCCGGGAACATTGGCGGTCGCGGCGACAAAGGCCTCGTTCTCCTTACGGCGTGCGTCGACGTTCTTGGACAGGCCGCGCAGCACGCCGATCACGATGACAGCGATGGCGATCCAGCTGAGCCACTGGAAATGTGCGAGCGATCCGATCATTGCGAGGATGATGCCCGCGAAGCCCAGCACGATGGTGAGCTCGTCGGCACCATTGCGACCCTTCATAAAGTCATTCATGCAAATTGCCTTTCGTTCGATATGCTGCACGCCTTTATACCCCATTTGGTGCAATGGGGACAGGTTAATCTGCACCAAGGTGGTGCAATGAACTGCCCCCGGAACACCAAGACGGTGCAAAGCAGTCTGTCCCCAATGCCCCAATTACTTGGAGAGTTTGTCGACGACGCGTTCGATCTCGGCGAGTTTGGCGGCCTTGAGCTCTTCGTCGCCCGACTCGATCGCCGAAGTCACGCAGCCCTCGATATGCGCCTTGAGCACGTCGGCGTTGATGCGGGCGATGAGCGCCTGCGTGGCCATGAGCTGCGTGGAAATATCGACGCAATAGCGGTCCTCCTCGACCATCCTCAGGATGCCGTCGATCTGCCCGCGTGCCGTCTTGAGCATGCGGGTCACCGATGTATGGTCTGCCATCATGGCGGGTCCTCGCTTCTGGTCGGGGGGTACGTTCGGGTTGTTACGCGGCGGTCACGGACAGGGCGTGGAACTTCTCGCCAGCGGCCTCGACGGCGGCGGCGAGCTGCTCGGCGGTCACGGTGTCGGCGCACTCTACCTGTACGGTCTGGGTCTCGTGATCGGCGTCGGCATCGGTCACGCCGGCAACGTTGAGCAGTGCAGTTTCGACAGTGGCGTCGCAGTGGCCGCACATAAGGCCAGACGTTTTAACGATGTAGTTCATGATTGTCTCCTTATCGATTGAGATTATCTGACAGTTTAGTCGTGAACAAGGTCAACTTAAAGGCGCGCTGAGGTGCCCGAGATTGCCCCGAAAGAGGAGCGAAGCGTACTTGGGTACGCGAGCGACGGTTTGAGGGGCAAGGTCGGGTGCCTCAGTGTGCCGTCTTGGGTTTAAAGGTGCGCAGGCGCAGCGCGTTGCTTACAACGCATACGCTCGACAGGCTCATGGCGGCGGCGCCAAACATCGGCGAGAGCTGCCAACCAGTGAGGGGGAAGAATGCGCCCGCCGCCAGCGGGATGCCGATGCCGTTGTAGAATAGCGCCCAGAACAGGTCCTGCTTGATGTTGCGGATCGTGGCGCGCGACAGCTCGATGGCACGGGCGACGTCCATGAGGTCGCTGCGCATGAGCACCACGTCGGCACCCTCCTTGACGATGTCGGCGCCGGTGCCGATGGCAAGGCCCACGTCGGCGCGCGCCAGGGCGGGGGAGTCATTGATGCCGTCGCCCACCATGGCGACCTTGCCGCCCGCATCCTGCAGCTCGCGCACGTGGCGCTCCTTGTCGGCGGGCAGGACGCCGGCGATAACCTGTTCTCTGCTCAGTCCCACGCGGCGGGCGATGGCCTCGGCCGTCACGCGGTTGTCGCCGGTGAGCATGCGCACGTCAACGCCAAGTGCGCGCAGTGCGGCGATGGCTGCGGCGCTCGTCTCCTTGACCTCGTCGGCTACGGCGATGGTGCCGACGAGCTCGGCATTCTTGGCAAAGAACAGCGGCGTTTTGCCTTCGGCGGCGAATTGCTCGGCAAGACCCGCGGGCACGGAAATCCCCAGCTCGTCCATCAGGCGCACGTTGCCGGCGGCGATGGCATTTTGCCCCTCGCGCGCCGTAACGCCTCGTCCAGGCACGGCGGTAAAGTTCTCGACCATGCGCGCGACGATTCCGCGTGTCTCGCACTCGGCCAAAATCGCCTCGGCCAGCGGGTGCTCGCTCGATCGCTCCAACGCGGCGGCCAGCTTCAATAGCGCCTTTTCGCTCATGGCGGGTGTGCCGTCGGCGCGCTTAGCGACCACAATGTCAGTCACTGCCGGCTTGCCGCGGGTGACGGTGCCCGTCTTGTCGAGCACCACGGTGCCCACGCTGCTCAGGTTCTCCAGCGCCTCGGCGCTCTTAAACAGAATGCCCATCTCGGCGCCCTTGCCGGTGCCCACCATAATGGCGACGGGCGTGGCCAGGCCAAGCGCGCACGGACAGCTGATTACCAGCACGGCCACAGCAGAGGTGAGCGCCTCGTTGATGCTGCCGGTCAGTGCCATCCACACCACAAAGGTTGCCGCCGAGATCACAAACACCACGGGCACGAACACGCCGGCGACCTTGTCGGCCAGGCGGGCGATGGGCGCTTTGGTGGCGTTGGCGTCCTCGACGAGCTGAATAATCTTGGCGAGCGACGTGTCGGCGCCCACGCGCGTGGCGCGGAAGGTAAACGAGCCGGTGCGGTTGATGGTGCCCGCGCTCACCGTGGCACCGGGCTCCTTTTCCACGGGGATGGACTCGCCGGTGAGCGCACTTTCGTCCACGGCCGAGCCGCCCTCGAGTACGACGCCGTCGACAGGGATGGACTCGCCGGGGCGCACGCGTAGCACTTGCCCGGGCAAGATGGCATCGACGTCCACAGGAGTCTCGCTGCCGTCCTCGGCCACGACGGTCGCGGTCTTGGGTGCCAGGTCGATCAGCGCCTCGATGGCGCCGCCGGTCTTGGACTTGCTGCGCGTCTCGAGGTATTTGCCCACGGTGACGAGCGACAGGATCGTGCCGGCGCTCTCAAAATACAGGTTGTCCATGCCCGTCATCATGGCCTCGTGCACCTGCCCGGCGGCCAGTTGGTCGACCATGATAAACATGGCGTAGAGCGACCAGGCGATGGATGCGGTGGCGCCGACCGCGATGAGCGTATCCATGGTGGGCGCGCCGTGCGCGAGCGATTTAAACCCGTTGATAAAGTATGCGTCGTTGACGTAGACGATGGGGATGAGCAGGACGAGCTCAGTGAGGGCGAGCGTCATGCTGTGCGTGTGGTCGGTGAAAATGCCGGGCAACGGCCAGCCAAGCATGTGCCCCATGCCAATGTAGAACAGAGGGATGAGGAAGACGATTGAGATGATGAGGCGGGTGCGCATGGCGGAGGCAGCGGCCTCCAGCTTTTTGGTGGGGGACTCCATATGGGTGGCGCCGGACCTGGCCTGCGCGCTGCCGTTTGAGCCAGTGACGTCGGCGCCCGTGCTGACGGGCGAGGCCGAGTAGCCTGCGCGATCGACAGCGGTGCAGATGTCATCGGGGCTGACCTGCGCGGGGTCGTAGTCCACCATCATGGAGCCGGCGAGCAGATTGACCGCGACGCTTTGGACGCCGTCGAGCTTGCTCACGGCACGGTCCACATGCGCCTGGCAGGCGGCGCACGTCATGCCGCCCACGTCAAACTTATCTTGAGCCATGGCTTCTCCTTTCTGTGGCGTAGTGTTGGAAATGTTAACCTGACGATACTATACACCCATACCCCCTGGGGGTGTCCAGTGGAGATTGAAATGTATGACAATTCGTACGTTACGACCGCCGAAAGGATTCCTGTTGCGCAACATTGGCAAGGAAATATCGACACACTTGAGTCACATTTATGAGGCGAAGTTCTCGGCAAGCTAATGTCTCGCTCTGTAACATCTAGCTGCAAATATGACCTCTAACTGTTACAGATCGAGACAGACCGTCCGGGGTCAACTCAAATGTCTTGATCTGTAACATCTAGAGAGGTTTTTGACCCCTTACTGTTACAGATTGAGATGTTGTCTCGCGAGGTTGGGGTTTGTATCGTTCTGTAACAACTAGACCTGTATTTGCCGAGTAGATGTTACAGATTGAGACAAGCCATCCGAGGCCAACCCGAACATCTCGATCTGTAACATCTGGCAGGGAAAATGACCTCTAACTGTTACAGATCGAGACAATTGCCGGGGAGGGGTCCCGTCAAGGCAAGATATCTCGGCTAGATACAGAATCCGGGGATCACGCAGGTTCGCTTTTTGGGATTGTCCGCGGGGGTGGCGTACATAAAGACGTCGCCGTCGTGGCCCACGCGGTTTATGTAGAGCGTGCCTTCGGTCTCCGATGTATCGGGGCTCACCGTGCGCTCCCACCAGCAGGTGTCCTTGCCCTTCCACTGGCGGACCATCGTCTCGTTCGTGGAATACGGGCTCACCTTGAGCTCGCGGAAGAGCTGGTACTCCTTGCCCTCGCCGTTGTAAATGTCTGCGAGGTAGTGATAGCCCTCGGCAAACGAATCGGGCGGTTGCGTACCGCACAGCTCGACCATTGCGGGCAGCCAAAGGGTTGCGGGCAGCTCGCTCAGACACGAAGCGCTGTTGGCGGCGCCAACGTTATTCGAGATCTTTTTGACAGATTTAATGAGTGCACGTAGCTCGTTGGGCATCAGTTTAAGGCCGTCGCTGTCGAGCCATTCTCGCAGCTCGCAATCTGCCCAGCCGGCGCTCAGCGGTTCAGCCGCAGCGTTGCGCTCGGCAATACCCGCATCGAACATAAACGTCAATCCGGCCTTGCCCGTCCCGTCCAGAAGCTCATCGTGGCGGATGCCCACAAGCTGCGCGCCAACCTGCAGCCCGTTGGTGAGCGTGACACGTTTGGTACACGGATAGGGGATATGCCCATCGGCATCGAGCAGGTGATAGCGCTTGGCAATCTCGCGTGCCTCGCTACGGGTCTCGGCGGCCTTAATCTTGAGCGAAATCTCCTGCAGCTGATCCCAGGTGTAGTCGTCAAGAGAGCTGCGGATGCCATCCAGGTAGTCGGGGATGCCAAAGCCATGGGTCGCCGCCCCAATGACGCTGAGCCCCGCAACGGCTGCAACGACGCCACCGATAATAAACCGGCGGCGGGTCATGGCATCGTGCCGGGCCTGCTCCAGGATCTCTCGCGCGCGCTCGCCGGCGACGTCGACCTTAAGGTGCGTACCGGAGTCGATGTCAATTACGGCGTCATTGCCCGCGCCCTCGCGGCCCTCAGATTCTGCAGCGGGGAGGTATGCCGAGAGCACCTCGAGCATCTGCTGTTCGGTGGGACGATCGCACTGCTCGACTGAGATGCCTTTCATGATGATCTGGACGAGTGCCTCGTCGTCATCGCATCGCGGCTCGAGCGGTGCCGGCTTGGTCTTGGTCTTTATGAGGTAGAACGAGCCGGTTGCCGCGGCACCCGTCGACTCGACATCGAACGGCTTGCGACCGCTGTAGAGCTGGTACAGAATGCTCGAAAGCGCATAGACGTCGATTGCCGGCGACCGGCGAAGGGCCGCGATGCCTTCGATATCCTGCGTGAGCATCTCGGGCGCGGCGTATGCGGGCGTGGCAAAACGCCAGATGTCGGCACGTCGGGTGATCGTGTCGTCGCCGAGGGCCATGGTCGCGGAGCCCATGTCGATGAGACAGGGGTCAAAGGAGCAATCGTCGATCTGCTGCTCGAGTGTTCGGCTGGTGGTGCGGAACATGATATTGGCAGGCGACAGGTCGCGATGGACGACCGGATTCACGAGGCCTTGGGTCATCAAGAGCGCACGAAGCACGGCGTTTCCGACGGCGGCCACCATCTGGGTGGTCAGCCCGCCCGAGGCGTCGTGCGGAAGCAGGGGCAGCGCCTGCTTGAGCGAGGTGCCCTCGACCCACTCCATGAGGATGAGTGGGTCATCCTCGCACGATCCGTAGCCATAGACGCGCGGAAATCCGCGCAGGTGCGAGACGGTACACAGATGACGGTACTCCTCGAACAGCGCAGCGGTGTTGGCCAGGTGCGCTGCCGATTGCTCGGCGGAGTGGTCGGGGGCTTGGCCGGAAAGGATGGCGTTGTCCTTGAGTAGCTTGACGGCAAAGACCTCGCCGCTCGTGTTGGTCGCGCGCAGCACGTGCCCGATGTTGCCGTTGTTGCGGTGGGCCGTCTGGAGAATAAGCGTCATAAACCGACGCTTGGCGTCGTCCTCGGCGCTGGGGTCGACCGCCACGGCGGTATCGAACGTATCGAGACGGATGAGTTTGTCGCCATAGGCGCTATCGGTAGTATCCATGGCGTTCCTTTGTCTGGCATGGGTTGCCGCACGTATACGTGAGCAGTGCGGATATCGGTAAAGTACCATGATAGCCGCACTGCCCACGTATACCGCTGAGCATTGTCGTTTACGACGCAGAAGGTAGAAGACGAAAGACGGACGGCGACCGTCTTTCGATCGCCGTCCACGCTAGTCCACAATGACAAGGAATGTCGTGTAGAGACCCAGATGGAGCCTGTCGCTGTTTTCGATTTCCACTGGGGGATAGATCTTGCCGGGCTCGCGTTGGTCGCGCGGCGGCTCAATCACAATATCGCCGTCGCCTGCACCCGATTCGAGTACCGTGCCGTTGGTCGATCCAAGGCCCTGGGCGTACCAGTGCTCACCCTCAAGCCAAATGCGAAGATGCTCGCGCGATGCGTCGGCGCCCACATCGGTGATGCTGGGCGAGGTTTTGGGCAAAGAACCAATCACGGTGCCGTGCGGATCGCGTGTGAGGGGATGGATTTGCATGTCGGCGCAGTTGTCGGCATGGGTTCTGAGCAGACCGAGGTTGGGGGCGACGGTGCGCGGCTGCTCCAGGCTGCTCATAAAGCCACGTCCGACGGTAGTTTCGGTGGTGCCAAAGTGCTCGCCCGTCTTGCTGTCGCAAAAGCGCTCGACGGTGGCCACGCCCTGAACGGGATCGGCGAGCGCCCCCGTTGCCACAAAGAGCATAAGGTAAAGCGTGCTTTTCTCGCGCACGGCATTGCCGTCAAAGTTGTCGATGCGATTGAGGGCATTTGCATATAGGCGGCTGTCCAGCTTGTAGCTGGCGAGAGCCGACATCATTTCGTTGGCGGCCGGACCGCGATAGTGCTCGGCGATTGCCCGATAGGCGGACTCGCCGCCGCCGAGCTTGCTGCAGATTGCCGAGGAAAGGTTGAGCGTGGTGACGGTAAAGTCGCTGTAGATGGAGGGCGCGCACTGGTCAGGCTTGCGATGGACGATGTAACGGGTGAGATACGAGCGGTTGGAAGAGCATTTCTCGAGCAGGGTACTGCCGAGATAAGAGTTTCCATTGATGAGCATTCGGGCGATCTCGAGATGTTTAAGACCGCCGAACGAGCGAATATCGTTATAGAGGACCGAGCAAGGCGTCTCTGCTGCCACGGATACCTCCTTTGATTGCTTCCTAGCCAATATGGCGATAGGAATTAATGGCCCCCGGTGGGCGACGTATTAAATGGCTGCGCAATATATAGCGTAACCAAAGCAACATTATAGGCCACATGTTCGAAATTGCAGGAAGACCGAGAGATTTGGTTTGGACTGGACGGAAATCCCCCTCTGTCTTGATCTATAACAATTAGGACCGATTTTACTCGGTAATTGTTACAGATTGAGACGCTTGTGAACCGTGTCGACCGTTTGTCTCGATCTGTAACACGTAGAGGAAGATTCGCCCTGTAGATGTTACAGATTGAGACAATCAGCCGGGCCCGCCTCGGGCCTGTCTCGTCCGCCCCGTCATCTGTGGTTTACGTGGGGGCATGCGAAGCACGGGTATACTTACCGGCGGCGAATCTGCTCCATCGCTTAGGGCTGCTGCGTCTGGACGGCGCGTGATAGGGCTGCCAAAGCGATCGCCAGCGTGCTGAGCAACGTCCTCTCTGTGCGCACCTATTTTTGTATGTATTAGCGCACTACCAAGCACGCCCGCGCGGCCGCATGCCGTGCCCATTGCGCGTGCAGATAAGGAACAACAACATATG
>JACXXQ010000039.1_pt1 | contig 100375 bp, 142 predicted proteins | sample 8621361 | NCBI WGS metagenome assembly JACXXQ01 (sample SAMN15503820, study PRJNA645414) | gut metagenome | isolation source: feces | host: Bos taurus | place: USA | collected 2016 | reverse complement strand
TTCAACTGTAAAAACTAAATTGCCACCAGCCTTCAGCATCCTATATATCTTTTTTGATAAATTTGTATGGACTAGCCTTATGCGGAGGTTACGCCAATATACGACAAGAACGAACCAACGTCAGCCCGGAATCTTTTCGACGATGGTGTTCAAGGTGTCGAAAGTCTCATCGATTTGGTCCACTACCTGCTTGCCCTGGTTGACCATTTCGGTGATCTGTTCCGTGCGGGGTTGCGGCAGCGCATAAATCGACGTCTTGACGCGCTTCAAGACCGCACCGGCGTCGGACAGGTCCTGCTTGATGGAAGCGATTTTGGGAATGGAAAGCGTGCCGTCGGAGAAGTTCATACCGGACAGCAGCTCTTCGATATTGAAGTCCACCAACGTGCCCTGCGCGGCACTGTCGATTTTGGGCAGGGCGTTGGTCGCGGCGTCGGCGGCCGCATCCAGCATGCCGCGCACCGCCTTCACGTCCGAACCGTAATACAGCACGTATTCGGCGGCCTGCCATAGCATGCCCTGGGTTTCGTCTCGCGCCGCGACGATGTGACTGCCAGCGCTGTCCATCTGCTCAAGCGCCTGCTTGAAGTCGCCCTGCCCGACGGATTGCTGTGCTTCAGCCGCATATTCGCCCGCCTGCTGCGCCTCGCCGATCACCCGTTGTACCGACTGCCAGAACAGCCAGCCGGAAACGCCCACCGCCAGCAGAATAGCGACCAGTATTGCAATAACAACAGTGCCGGTATGTTTGCGCTTAGCCATAAGACCAATGTACCTGCCACTCTGACCAGCGTCATTCACGGATTAGCATCATGGCCTGGGCCTCATTCTGGCTCATCGGTATGTTATTGGCGATGCGTAGTGGTGGTTATGCGAGTGTCTTTTGATTAGTGCATTCGCTTTTTCGGAACGGGATTGCCGATTCTGCAGGAACCTATTCCGGTAGGTATGATTGTTTGCAATGAGGAGGTTGACATGACGGAACAAGAGATACGTGCGATGAGAGTGGCGGAAGCCGTCCATTCTGCCCGTATGGAAGGCGGCGGTGTCACATCCTCGTTTTTTGCAGACGCGCGTGACTATATCGAAGAACAAATAGACGCACACGAATTGGTTAATCGTACACGTCGCCGATACGGTCTGGAATCCGTGTGATTGAACTGCCCGAAACCTTTGACACATATCTGATTCCCGGCACAAACGTACTGCGCAATCTTATCGGTGCCACAACCGTTACAGAACTTGAAGCGGCTGAAAACGATCTTGTATCTGCCAGAATGTTGGAATTCCAATCGAATCTTCCTGTCGCTCAAGGTACTTTGCGACAACTGCAGCAGATCCATCGACAATTATTTCAGGATATATACGACTGGGCCGGTCAAATCAGAACAGTAGATATCGCGAAGGGAAGCAGCCGGGTCTTTCAGCCTCTTGCATTTTTTGATGTTGGCGTGCAATACGCCGAACGAATCCTGGACCGGGACATCAAGACCGCCCGCACCCAGGAGGCGCAGAATCAAACCGCGACCGTGATGAACGCCATGCCGCTGTCCGGCTCGCTCGGGGCCATCCGCTCCGCGCTGGCCGGCGACCCGCGTTTCGCTGACCCGTGTGGTGAGGCGCTCTACGGCAGCAAGGCATGCGCCGACTTCGTTAACGAAGCCAAGAACATCCACGCACGGCAAATCGCCGAACAATTCGCGTCGGAACAGGGCGTGCGGGATCAGCCGAAATGAGGCGCGATCCTGCGTGAATATGCTGTCATGCGATTGCTTGACATGGCTGGTCTGCGAATGCATGTTTTACCGGTCGCCATCGATTGGAATGACGGCCTCCAGTTGCCAGTGGGCTTGTTCGGTGTGGGTTTGGAAGGTGCCGCCGCGTGTTTCGATGATGGTCCGGTAGCGGTCGAGGCCGCTGCCCAGGCCGAGTCTCGTGTCATCGGATGCGATGGTGTCGCTGGCGGAGACGTGGATGGCGTCCGTGTCGAAGGTGACGCAGATGGCGTACCATCCGCCCGGGTCGGCATGCTTGGCGATGTTCGCGTACAGTTCCTCCAGCAAGCCCGCCAGCAGGCGCATGGTCTCCGGCGTGAGCGGCCGGCATGGTTCGGCAAGCAGGTTGTCGCCGGTGAATCCCAGGGCTTCGAGCCTGGACTCCTCCTCGTCGATCAGCGATTGCAGACCGGCACGCTGCGCGGCGATGCCGACTTCTGCGGGCACGGCCGGCTGCCGCACTCAAATCGCCATCGGCTGGTTCAAAGCAGGCTGTAAACCCGCTATTTGCCCAACAGCTCGTCATGGCTGCCGGTTCGCATGAACATGGCGGTACCATCATCGCGAATCCATAGAAGCAGCCAGTCGCCGGCATTGCCGATGTGGCATTCCAGTACGCCGTTTAGATCACCGGTAAGTGTGTGGGCGCGATGCCTACGCCTCAATGCTTCCTTGGAGTCCGCCGTGTCCTCAAGCACCAGACGAATGACTTCTTTCAGCGGGCGTAAATCAGCGTGCTTGCGTTTGAGCTTCTTGATATCTCGCTGGAATGCCGCCGTGTAATCCGGTTTGAGCATTGATCAGATTCCCAACGAATCGAACATCTCATCGGCACTGTTGAAGCGAGGTTGGCCGTCGGCGAGCCTGTTCTTCGCCTCGTCAAGGGCCTCCATGGTTTCAGGCGGCACGATCGTATAGGAAAGGTTTAGGGGAATGCGCTTCTCCCGGACAATCTGCTTGTAGAAGGCGCGGGTGACCGAAGACAAGTCCAGACCGAGATCCTCGGCTATGTTTGCGGCTTTCTGCTTGGTGTCCGCATCCACGCGGACTGTGACGGATGCCATGCTCACATTAACCTCCACCATCATTACGTAAGACAATAGTATGTATTTGTATGCTAGTAGTCAACATTCTGCGGTTGCGACATCTCGACCATGGTACACATCCCGCAAGCGGATCGTTTACCGGATGCAATCGATGATCGGAATGCCGACCATCCAGCTGTCGGCGGGCTTGTCCAGAATGGCTTCTGGTTCATCGCAACGCCAGCGCGGGTTGCAGCCGTATGGCTTTGATGGCCGGGGCAAGAGAGCCGACAAGCGAGGTGACGATGGACGCACAGGCCGCAATCATCGCCGCCGTATATGGGTATGCGGGCGGTTCCAGCGGCGAGTCGGCGGGCATCATCCACGGAATTGCCCAGACCAGCACCGCGGAGATGAGCACCGCGGCGAAGGCGATGATGAGGCCGAGCAGCACGGACGAGCCGATGACCTGTATGGCTATGCTGGCTCTGGTCGCGCCCAGTGCGCGGCGGATGAGCAGCTCGTGCGAGCGTTGCTCGATGCCGGCCAATCCGATGTTGATCATGCCGATGGCGGATACCGACAACAGTAATATCGCGGTGACGGTGACGCCGAGTTGGAGAAAACCGATGACCTTCTCGTAATCATCGGCGTTGTCGGAACGGTTCCATGACGATATGCTGCCGGTCCCGACGTCGGACAACAGATCGTCCAACACGGTTTTGGCGTGTTGATCGTCCACGCCTTCATTGGGATGGACGAGGATGGTCAGCCCATCCGGTTCCCAGGCTTGCGGCCAGTAGCGTTGCAGTGTGGTCGCGTTGACGTAGATGGTGGGTGTGTCCGTCCCGTCGGCGATGACACCGTTCACCCGTGCCGGCACCTGTTGCGGATTTCCTGTCCGGGCGAGTGCCACGGTGCCATCATGCACGTATTGGCGGGCGCTTTCGTTGACTGCGGTTTCCAGCGTGGCGGGTTCGTCCGCTCCGGTCAGCCATGTGCCCTCGATGATGGGGGCGGGCATGATTCTTGTCCGTTCGGCGTCGGTGATGATGATGGTGACGCGGCGTATCTCCGTGTTGCCGTCACCGGACGACGCCCATATGGCGAGGTCGTTGAGGTGATATTGCGCCGATGCGATTCCCGGACGGAAATGCGCGAGGCGTTCCTGCAAAGCCGTGACGACTTGTATGTTCACCGATGATGGCACGTCGACGATGGCGCTATAGGTGGGTGACTTGCCTCCCAGTCGCGCGTTGGCCGCTTCCAGATAGTCGCGTCCGAGCGTGCCGACGAGAACGCCGGCGATGAGGGCGATGATGCCGATGAACATCGACAGGGCGGTGAGGCTGGTACGCAACGGGTTGATGCGCAGATCCTTGGCGATCATGCGGATCACGACAGTCGCCCCCTGTCGATCGTCAGTCGGCGTTCGCATCGGGCGGCGAGCTGCGGGTCGTGCGTGACGAGGATGAGTGTGACCTCGAGTTCACGAACATGTCGGAACAGTATGTCGGCGACCATGTCGCCGGTTTCGGTGTCGAGCGCGCCGGTTGGCTCGTCGCAGATCAGCAGATCGGGATCGCCCACCAGCGCTCGGGCGATGGCCACGCGCTGCTGTTCGCCTCCCGACAGGCGCGACGGCATGCTGCACACCGTCCGGCTCCCGAGCCCGACGGTGTGCAGCATGCGCGAGGCTCGTCTTCTGATGACCCGCAGGGGGGATGCCTCCCCGGTATTGCAATGGGAGTGCCACGTTCTCCCATGCGCTCAGATGCGGTATGAGGGAGTAGTTCTGGAACACGAAGCCGACATGCCGGCAGCGGAAGCGCGCCCGGTCGGCGTCGTTCCACGCGGCGCAGTCCCGCCCGTCATAGGAGAGCGTTCCGTCATAGTCGTTGTTGAGCAGCCCGACGATGGAGGCGAGACTGGTTTTGCCGGATCCTGATTTCCCGATGATGGCGGTGGACGTTCCCCTCTCGAACGATGCGCTGACATCGTCCACCGTCGTCAGGCGTTCGCCGTCGGGCAGCCGGACTTCGGCGCTCAGATGTTCCAACCGGATGAGTGTGCTCATGATTGCGCTCCCGGTGTGAGATTCGGAGCTGTCGCGGACACCATGTCACCTTCCTCGAGACCGTCGAGGATGATGATCGACGTGCCGTCCGATGCCCCCAACTTCACGTTCACGGTGGCGAACGAATCTCCGTCACGCCTGCTGACCTGGCCGGAGGCGAGCCTGCCGGCGACTGCGGTGACAGGCGGGATCAAGGCGTCCTCGACCGCCGTCGCGGTCAGTACCACGGTGGCGTTCTGCCCGGGACGCGCCTGCACGTCCTTTGGGAACAGGCATTGCAGTGTGCGAGTCGATTCCGTCCCATGCGCAGTCGTCGCCGATCCGGCCGTATCTTCCGCTGATGAGGGCGGAGTGGCGACGCCGTCATTCACTACCGCGGCACAGTCTGTGGGCCCCTGCGCGTCGGTGATCTGGAATCGGCCCGTCAACGGCTGGTCCGGGTCTATGGTCGCCAGCAGCGCGGTCGCGTCCACGCTGGCGCTCATGCCGCCATACCGTATCGAGAACAGCGGATAGTCCGCGGCCATGTCGTTATCCTGCGCGACCGTTTCGATCACGCCGTCGACCGGAGCCGTGACTTGCTGATCGCCGACGGTACCCAACACGTCGCCCGCATGCACGTATGCTCCTTGATCAGTCGTGGAGTGGAACCAGCCTTTCGCCGGAGTCGTAAGCGAGAACACAGGAGCCACCTGCACGCCGGTGGAGGAAGAGGACAACGGCGTGATGCCGCCCCTACGCACCTCGACCGTGGATGCTGGCCGCTTCGCCGTGGAGGAGGCGTCGGACGATGGCGTCCGCGACGGCGAGCAAGCCGTCATCATCGCGCACATCGTCGTGGCCGTCACGCACGCCAACAGGCATTTGAACGGTGCGACCGCATTCATTTCGTCAGTCCGTTCTCATGCCGGTACCATGTGCAGTCCGTGGTGTAGAAGTCCCGCATGGTCGAATAGTCGCCGAGTTCGGATTTGCCGATCACATCGTTCTCGTATATGCCATCCTTGTCCTCGTAGTAGTTCTTGAACCAGTCGGTATCCAGCAGCTTGCGCAGCTGCTGGAGGGCGCCTCGGGCTGCTTCCGCGTTGGTCTGGCTGTTGTCGAGAATGTCGCGTTCCACCGAGCACTGCCAGTAGACATACGCCTGTCCTTCCCCACTTCCCTTGGCATACAGCGAGGACGCGGCCTGCGCCTTGGGTATATTCGCTGGAAACGCATCGCCGTTCATCAGTTCAAAGGGGAAATCCTCGACGGTCGCCTTGTATTCCTCACCTCGTCGAACATCGTAGGCATGATCATCATGTGCCTATGCCCATTGTCGCTGGGGTTCAGTCTCAACCTGCTGTTCGCCCAACGGCAGGCGACCGCGACACTCAGGCAACGACTCGACCGCGAACACACGGCGCGTCACCTGCACGACACCATCAGCAACGACCTCGCCTACATGATCCTGCGCATCGACCAGGCAAGCCGCAGTGATTGCCCCGCCGATCGGGAGCAATATCAGCGCCAACTCACCGATCTGCGCGCCATCGCCGAAACGGCGCTCGACCACACCCACCAGGTGATACGACAACTTGAACGCACCGACAAACCAGACGATCGCAGCCGCATCGTCAAAACAAATAACGACGACAAAACCGACAGGAAAAACGAACAGCAGCGTGAACGGCTTGACGGCATCATTCAATCGCAACGACGTCGCCTTGGCGGCCTCGGATTCCAAGGTGACGACATCCTCGGGACGTTCGACCATCCACTGGCGGACGACATCCTCGACCTTCTCGAAGGACTGCTCAACGAACTGTACGCGAACATCGCCAAGCACGCCGCCCCGCACGAATGGTACGCCGTCACGATCTCCTTCGACCGGCGGCACGTCATCATTTCGGCAAGCGACGTACTAAAGGACGAAGCGGTACGGCTCGGACTCGGCAGCGGCCTCAAGAGATACCGAACCGTTATCGAATCCATGTCCGGGACGTTCGACATCACCGATGATTCCGACAACTGGAACGCGAACATCACCATTCCATTGTCTGTAACACGCCGGTAAAGGGAATGACGGCCTCCAGCTGCCAGTGGGCTTGTTCGGTGTCCGGCTGGCTTGCGCTGGTGTGTGTTCTTCGAGCGAGTCGATGACCTCGTGCGTGTGGCCCATGGCCCGGCTGGCGGCGTCGCGCAATTCGTCGAGCTGTTGCTGGTATTCGTGTTCGTCGGCGGGCATGCCGTCGGTCCCGGCGTGACCATCGGGACATCCAGCATGAGGATTACGCCCGTGACAAGCGCCGGCCACAGGAACCGGTCCGGGCGGAACATGCCGCCGACCAGGCCGGCAAGCACAGCCAGAGCCAACATGATATCGCGCACGGTCGCGGTGCCGGGGACCCGTGCCGCCATCGAGAACACGTACTCCGCGAGCACCGCCACGGACAATACGGCGCAGGACGCCGCGATCACCGGATGCCCGGCATGCCGCAGGCCAAGCCGGTCGGAAAGCCGGGGCAGAGCAGATCGTATCTGGCGCATGCGTCCAGCACCTCCTTGCGGCTGGCGACTCCCAGCTTGTCGGCCACGCGGTGCACGTACGTGAACACGCTGCCCGTCCCGCCGCTCCTGCGACGGATGCGCCGGCACACGTCAGCGCCCGTGATTTTTTCCCCCAACGCCATATCCAACACCAGCGCATCCGGCCTGGTATGCGGGTTATGGCAATGCTCGATCGCCACCGCGGGCGAACCCGTGCCCCACATGACATGGAAGTCCTTGGATACGGCCGAGATCATCGCGCACATCGCATCCAGGGCGAACGGATCATTGTCCAATACGGGCGATACGGATCGACCGCGCCGCAGCCCCGGTCATGTCATCATGTCCCATGCCGCTCATCGTGGCCACGGTCGCAGCCGGACGAAACCTGCTGTCATGCGATTACTTGACACGATGTTGCGCTTTTGGCCATGCGCAGGTTGAATGGGATTGCGCCACGAAAGGATATGCCATGAACGATCTGCTGATTATCGACATGCTGCCCACGTACGGGCTGCTGTTCTACCTGCTGATCTCGGTATTCGTCTTCGTGGGATGCCGTGGTCTGCGCCGGAGGACCTCGGATCGTGGCCTGCTGCGTTTTGCCGTAGGCGCGTTCTTGGTTGTTTCCGCGCTCGGCGCCGTGTTCGCTGCGCTGGTGTATATCATGGCAGCGCCTTTGGCGCAGCCGGATATGGTCGACTTCTACCGCACGTACCGGCCAGGAGCTCTGATCTTCCTGCTGGGATTGTTCATCATACAATTTGTCTTCGGCGTCGCTGCCGTGTATCGGGGAAAGTAACCTGGTATATCCTGTGATAAACGCATTGGCAGACACTTGCTGCCTATCTGTAAACACACCCTAGATAAGGCTTGCGGCCGTTGGCCGAGCACAGTAGTAGTGTGGTCTGCTGTGTCAACAGGAGGAGTGTGACCAATGCGGCTGATTGAGACATGGCTGGCGGACCAGGAACGCGCGTTTGACTTGTTCGCGAAATTCCCGGCGGAGGAGACGGGATTCGAGAACCCAGCGGCCGGCATGAATCGTGAACGGTTCGCCGCATATGTGCGAGGGTTGCGTGATGAGTCGCTTGGCGTCGGCCTGCCGGACGGCTGGGTGCCAGCCACCAAATACATTCTCGTCAACGATGAGGGCGACTATGTGGGCATCTTCAACCTGCGTCACCGGCTCACCGACTTCCTGCGCAACGGTCCGGGCCACATCGGCTACGGTGTCGCCCGCGAATACCGCGGTCACGGCTACGCGACCGCCGGGCTCAAGCTCACGCTTGCCAAGGCCCGCGAGCTCGGCATCAAGGAGGCTTACCTGAGTGTCCACAAAACCAATCCGGCAAGTCTTGCGGTGCAGCAGCATTGCGGCGCACGTATCGACCATGAGGACAAGACGGAATACTACACACGCATCGCCACCTGCACGGAGAGCGATGGCCTCTATGCGCGAGGCGATTGACGGCGCCTCTTGCGTGTAAATGGCCGATTATCAATCGGTTTTAATCGATTTCGCCTCGGTCGATAAAGTCGCCGTCGAGGAACCAATAATCGTGCGGATTTCCGCGTAACGCCATGAACGGCGTGAGTTCCACGCCCTGTGTCTCAGCTCTGCTCAGCAGATAGGCGCGGATAATCCACGGATACTCCAGCACGCCCGACTTGAGGGTGATGATTTGCTCCACTCTGCTGCCGCTGACGCCAAAATCCCTGCCGCCGTTCGGCGGTCAGACCCAGCCGGCTCATGTTCTCCTGAAATTCGCGGATAGTCGCCGCGCGTTGCTCACTGTTCAAAGATATGGCTTCATGGTAGCCGGACGCGTGTGGGAGGTCGGGCTGCTCACTGGAATACGCCGTCAGAGTAGTTGATCATTTCGAGTTCCGGGCCCATGTCTTCGGTTTGAGTCAGGCCGGTCTCATGGAAGCCGATGTGACGGTAGAAACCTTGGGCGTTGGTGTTGAATCCGGCGACCCACAAGGCGAGCCGATCGTTGCCGATGGCGCGTTGGCCCGCCTCAACCAAAGCACGGCCAACACCATGACGATGGCAAGATTCCAACACATATAGCGAAGCCAGTTCCGCAGCCTCGGACCGTTTGATTGGCGAACGCGGCGTTTGCAGAAGCTCAGCAAAACCAATCACGTGGTTGTTCTCCAAAGCGACCAATACGACCTGATTGGGGTCTTTGGCGTGGCTGCGCGTCAGTTTGAGCGCGAATTCGGGAGTGATCGCATCCACGATTTCCTGCGGAATATGCCCCTGATTGAGTTCGCGCCACGTGCACGACTGAACTTGGGCCTTTTCCTCAAACCATGGCGGCTCAATCGAAACAATACGAATCGTCATGCCGCCCATAGTAGGCCGGTTCGTGAGTACAGTGTCACTTGTTGTCATGTGATTGCTTGGCATCAGGTTGTATTAACCGTAATGGAGGCCACTGGATCAGCGCCGGAAACTCATGGAATTCGGGCTATTATGATGGGAGTAAGAAAAGCACAGCACAATTGAACATAAAGATGATCTGGAGCATTGCATGAGCGTCAATACGGCATTTGAAACCAGTGATTTGCCCAAAGCGGAGTTTATGTTTCCTGGGCCTGAACGCGATCGCTTGGTGAAGCTCATTCTGGACGGCGTAAAAACCGCCACCGCTGCGCTGATGATTGAATATGAGGAAGAGGTCGAACCGCTGCCGTGCGTTGGCGCGCATTCGGTGTTGGTGGATTCCGATGAACGACCCGTAGCCGTATCGTCACCACTGCGGTTGACGTGATTCCGCTCGGAAAAGTCACTGACCGGTACGCCATCGATGAGGGTGAAGGCGACGTCACGGCGGCCCAATGGCGGAGCGCACACGAATCTTTCTGGAATTCGGCGGAATACCGCGATGAATTCGCCAACCCAAACTTTCCGTTGAACGACAACTCGCTCATAGTATTCGAGCATTTCGAAGTCGAGCAACGGTTGGAGTCGAATAACGCATTAGGTTAGGCGATAGCAAAACTTTTCTTCAGGCAACTCTCCGAGCTCCGCAACATCTGAAGGAGTGCCCATGTCCACTAGAGCGACAGAAGCGGAAAGCGTATTGAAGGAGCATATGGGATATCTTCCGGTATCGGAAATGGAGCGTCGAGGAGTTTCCCGCACGGAGATTTCGCGATTCGTGCGTGAAGCCAAGCTTGAGAAAGCGGCAAAGGGCTTATATGTTTCACCGAATGCGGAGTCCGATCCGCTGTTCGAATTGCAGTATCGATATCCGAAAGCCATTTTTTCGCATGAAACTGCGTTGTTCTTGCTTGGAGAGGGGGAGCGAGCCCCCCTGACACCGACGATTACCTTACCGCAATCATCAGGTACGGCTCGTCTCAAGAATGAAGACGTAACAGTGAGAAAGGTGGCCGACAATCGCTTTGCAATTGGCCTGGCGTCGGCTATCACCATGTTCGGGCATACGGTTCGCGTTTATGATTTGGAACAAACCATTTGCGATTTGTTCCGCTCCCGCAGCACAGTGGATCCGCAAGATTTGCAATCCGCCTTCCAGAATTACATGAGATCCGCGCACACTGACTTGGTCAAACTCATGAACTACGCTCGCGAATTTCGGCTCGTGAACGTGATGCGTCCTTACCTCGAAGCGGTGATGCCAGCATGAATGAGAGTGAAATCAGACCCGTGGGACGCTTATAGAAAGCGGTACGGCTATGCCGCGTGACTATTCTTTTAGCGATGCAATACGGGCGTTGTCGGCTTTATGCGAGGCGATGGCCACGGCATAATCGGCAGCGAAGCATACGCGTATTCATGCAACGGCAAGTCGTACATCATATGTGCATCATAAGGAAGAAGTATTTACCCACGCAGCCATTCGACGATTGTCAGGATGCATTGCTCAGCGAAACAATCCACGGCATCGACGGTGATGCCGGCATGGTTCACCGGCGAATTCATCTTGTAGGCAGATTCAGCATCTTGTAGGTAGCTGGCCTTGGCGAGAGGTCATTGCAATGGCGGTATTCCGATCATCGCCATTGGCATCATCTGCCTACAAGAGCACGAAACACCCTACAAGATGAGACGGGCCAGTTGGGTCAGTCCCATTCATCCTGCCGGTTCGCAGGCCGCAATTGTCAGTCACAACTGGTGTACCTCCCTCATCCATGCGAATGATACGAATCGCCTTTCATCCCAATGATTTCGCTCTCGTGGCCGATACCCGCGTGCCGTCATGTTCCGTACCTTGGAATCAGAAGTCGAGAGATATGGTCCGAAACCGAATGGAGCGGACCGAAGCAGGGAGCATTGAAGATGGGATTTCTCAAGAACTTTTCCGAACCGTTTGCGTTCGCGCTGGCATTGTGGCCGTTTGTGTCCATGCTGCTGACGGTGCCGGTGCTGGCGTTGCTGTATCATCGCGACAATCGCATCCGACTGTCGTCGGCCATAGTGGCGTATGGCACGGTGCTGTACCTGCTCGGCCTGCTGTGCTTCACACTGTATCCGATGCCGGCCGATGCGGCAGCCTATTGCGCCGCGCACCATCTGACGCCACAGCTCAATCCATTGCAGTTCATCGGTGACATCCGTACCGATGGTCTCACCGCCGTACTGCAAATCGCGTTTAATATCGTGTTCTTCCTGCCGTTGGGCTTCATCATGGGCCGTATCTGGCGTTGGCCGCTGCCGGTTACCGCAGTACTGTCATTCGCCACGTCGCTGTTTCTGGAGACGATGCAGCTGACCGGCCTCATGGGCGTGTTCCCGTGCGCCTACCGTCTGTTCGACGTGGACGATCTCCTGTGGAACACGACCGGCGCGCTGATCGGATTTGCGCTGGCCATGCTTTCGCTGCGCCTGATTTCGGCGCGGGTCGCCGATATGACGCCGACCACCACACCTGGCTTCATGAGGCGGCTGATCACGTTCATCATCGACATGACGCTGATCGGGTTCGCCGTGATGCCGACGCATCTGTTCGTCATGATCGTCCGCTCAAACCTGCCCTCGGGCTCCAACGGCTCATGGCAGTCGATGGAACCGTTCGACTGGACCGGCTCGATCCTCTTCCTGGCGGCGCTCATCCTCTTCGAGGGTGTGGTGCCATGGTTGCGCGGCGGCTGCACGCTCGGCGGCAGCTTCACGCACATGACGATAGAGACCCGGCCGCGCGAAGGGTGGCTTCGCGTGGCGTTCTATGTGGCGCGCATGGCGACGCTGATCGCCGTGGTGTGGTGGCATAGTGGCGGATTCAATCTGCTGGTGTTCATCGGCCTCGGCATCTTCTGGCTGGTCAAGCGTCAGATGCCGTACGACCTGATATAAACCGGCGCTCCGCTGCTTGGCGTTACAGGAAAACCTCCGACCACTGGTCGGGATTCGGAATGCTGCGCAGCGGGCCGGCCAACGATACGGCCAATCCCGCTACGGAACAGACCACGGCTACGGCCATCACCGCCGTGAAACCGAGATCTGGCTGTTGCAACAGCCAGCCGACCATCGCCGGGCATGCTGCGCCCAGTATGCCGACCGTGGTTTCAAATACGGCAGAAGCCCGCCCCTGCATGTTGTCGGGTGTCTTGCCGTAGAGAAAGCCCAGCAGACCAGCGTTCAACGCGGGGAACGGCAGGCCGGCCAGAATCTGGCAGATCAGAATGGCCGCGTAGCTGTGCAGGAATAGCAGTGGCATCTGGCTGACCACGAACAACGCCAGCGCGCCCGCAATCAGTTTTCCCTGTGGGAACCATATCGACTAGCTTGTTGGCCAACAGCGAGCCGACCAAAGTACTCACGCCCATTGCCGTGCCGAGCAGTCCGATCATGACCGCGTTGGCGCCACGGGCGGCCAACATGATCTGCGCGCCGGTGATACTGGCTACGCAGGCGATGTTCACAATTGCACCGAGTATGATCGCGGATAGGAAGACGCGCTTGGTCAGGGCCCATCGCCAGCCTTCGACCAAGTGCGTGGGAAATGGCACAACAGAAGTGCCGTGGGCCCAAACGGCGACCACGGCTTAGCGCGACGAGTCAACGCGCATTAGCTGTCTGCGAACGACACCAACACCTTGTACATAACAATGCCCCTTTGCAAAAAACAAACTCCAATTATTATACCAGTTCGAGCATAGAACCAGGCGCGTCACTGGGCACAACATAATCGGCCATCAATGGTTTCTCGGCTTCGAGGGGCTGATTTCGTCCGGTGGGGACATCTACTTGGCTTTCGAGGGGCTGCTCAAACGCCAAACCGCGAGTATAAACGGCTTTGCGGCAACGCCATTACGCCATTGTGGAGCCTTGTATACTCGGGCATCAGCCCCTTGAAACGGAGATAGATCTCCGGCAAGTGCCAAATCAGCCCCTCGAAATCGAGTTAGGCGTTGTTTTCGCGTTTGCGCTGCCGTTCGAGTGCGTAATAAGCCGCGTAGCAGCAGGCGACGAACGGGATCATGCAATACAGGGTCGAACGCTGCGTATCATCGAGCACCACGAGCACCAGCGCGCCGATGCACATCACGATGGCCAGCCACGGCAGCACCTGGAAACCGGGCGCACGATAGCCGAGCTCATCGGCGCTGTGCCCATCCCGCGCCCATTCGCGCCGGAAACGGATATGGCACACGCATACGGAGAACCACACCACCAGCGTCGCCAAACCTGACACGGCGACCAACACCAGATACACGGTCGAGGCGGCGATCACGGAAGACAGCAACGCCAGCAGTGAGCCCGCCATGCTGAACAGCACGGCCCACACCGGCACACCACGGAAATTCGTCCTAGCAAAACGTTCGGGAATCAGCCGCTCCTTGGCCAGCGACCACACCATGCGCGAACACACGTACAGGCCGGAGTTCGCGGCGGAAAGCACGGCCGTCAACACCACGAAGTTCATGATGTCGCCGGCGAACGGCATACCGATTGACTGGAACACCAGCACGAACGGGCTCGTATCCACGCCGGCCTGATGCCAGGGGATCAAGGCCGCCATCACCAGAATCGAGCCGATGAAGAAAATCGCCAGGCGCAGCACCGTGGTGTGCACGGCCTTGGGAATCGCACGCGAGGGATCCTTGGTTTCGCCGGCCGCCACGCCCACCACTTCGGTGCCGGAGAACGCGAACACCACGGTCAGCAGAGTCGAGAAAATCGGCGCGATACCGCTTGGGAACCAGCCGTCGGCCACGAAGTTGCCCAGCAACGGCGCGGAATCATGACCGGCAATCGGTATGGCGCCGAAGATCGCCAGCAGGCCGATCACAATGAACGCGATGATGGCGAACACCTTGATTGACGCGAACCAGAATTCCGCCTCGCCGTACAGCCGCACGGACATGATGTTGAGCGCGAACACCACCACAATGAACACGGCCGACCACACCCAGGACGGCGAATGCGGGAACCATCGCTGCATCAACAGCCCTGCGGCCGTGAATTCGGAGGCGAGCGCCACCGCCCAGTTCAGCCAATACAGGATGGCGATGGTGAACGCGGTGCCGGGGCCGATGAACCGCTTCGCATACATGTGGAAGCTGCCGGCGTACGGCATGGCCACGGACAGCTCGCCCAACGACACCATCACGCAGTAGACGAGCAGGGAGCCGGCCGCGTAAGCGAGGATCGCGCCCAACGGTCCCGCCTGATGAATCGCGTAGCCGGAGCTGACGAACAGACCGGTGCCGATCACGCCGCCCAGGGAGATCATCGTCAGGTGACGCGACTCCATCTTCCGTTCAAGGCCGGTATCGTCCTTGGGTGTGCCGGCTGCCGCCATGCTCGGGTCTCCTTTGGTCGGGTGAACAGTTGTGTCTCGTGTCGGTTGTGCGGGCGGCGCTCGATGCCGCCTACCATATGATAGCGGTAACACGAACAGCGAGTGGAACACGAGGAGTTTGGAATGATGGAACTGTATATCGGATCGCATCTGTCGACGGCCGGCGGATGGAATGCGCTGCTGGAACGTTCCCATGAGGAGGGCGGTACCGCGTTCGCGTTCTTCCCGCGTTCCCCGTACGGCAAGCGTTCGAAGGCGCTCGACCCGGCCGGCGCGGCGGCGTTCGGTGCGCGTCTGAAGGCTGAGGGCTATGGGCCGTTGGTCGTCCATGCGCCGTACGTCTACAATCTAGCCGGCAAGGATGAGGCCAAGCGCACATTCGCGATCGAGGCGTTGGCCGAGGACATCGAGCTGCTGACCGCCATCCGCGAGGCCGGACAGGAGGTGTATATCAATATTCATCCCGGCGCGCATGTGGGCCAAGGCTCCGAGACCGGCTGCCGGCTGATCAGCGAGGGACTGAATCAGGTGTTCGAGCGCGCGGCCGGCGTCATGGTGCTTCTGGAGACCATGGCCGGCAAAGGCACGGAATGTGGCCGCAATTTCGATGAGCTCGCCACGATCATGGATGGCGTGGAGAATAAGGCGAACGTCGGCGTCACATTCGACACCTGCCATGTGTTGGATGCCGGCTACGATTTGGTGCACGACTACGACGGCGTGATGCGCCAGTTGGATGAGGCGATCGGCTTGGCCAAGGTCAAGGCGATTCATGTGAACGGTTCGCAGTTCGGCCTCGGCTCGCACAAGGACCGTCACGCCAATATCGGCGAGGGCCAGCTCGGCATCCCGTTCTTCACGCGACTGGTCAACGACCCAACCATGGCCAAGCTCCCGATGATTCTCGAAACCAAGGAGCAGACGCCCGCCACGCATCGCGACGAGATCGAGTTGTTGCGCGGATTGGTGCAAAAGTAGTCGTAGTCGACCAATGTCGAGCAGAAGAGACCTGTTTTTGACTGATGGCTATACGAGGTTAGCTATCAGCGGGGCGTTGATTGACCCGTCTTCATATACAGCTGCATAGCCGGTTCCAGCTGCAAGAGCTCAAAACAGACGCATGGGTTCGGCGGAATCCAATGGCTGAATAAGACGTTTGCCGTCGCTGTTCAGTGGCGCGACTTCGTGAAATTGCAGACGCCGAGAAAGCATGGTACCCGGTTCCCGCATGGAATCTAACAGTGCGGCTCCGTCAACGGAGCGGTCCAGCCATGAGGCAACCATATTCCGAGGAACCAGCAGGGGCATGCGATCATGCACCTTGACGAACTCGTCCGCGGCAGGACAGGTGATGATGGTTGCGGTCAGCTGCCATGGCGATGCGGGAGACGACCTCCACCATGAGTACAGGCCGGCCAAAGACAATAGTTCATCATGTGGCGCGTGAAAATAGAACGGCCTGCGACCTTTCCATTCGTAGTAGCCGGAAGCGGGGATGATGGCTCGCATGGATTTTGTGGATTCGGTGAACGCCGGCTTGACATGCGCAGACTCCACACGCGCATTATATGTGGGGTAGCTCAGCACTTTGCTGGCGCTCCATCGCGGCACCAGCGACCAATAGGCGCCGGTCAGATGACGGCGGCCATCCTTGCCCTGTGCCACCACGCCAATGTTCTGCGTGGGTGCGATGTTGCAGGAAGGCTGTGGCAGAGTGTCAACGCGCACGTCATCCTCGTCTACCGCGAACTGTGAGGCCACGGCATCCCAATCCAAGTCGAGCGCGAATCTCCTGCACATGCGCTCAGTTTATGCCATCAATGGAATCAATCCCAGGCCGTATGACCGATATTCATGGCGATTTTCCTTTTTGTTGGCCGCTCTGGTTCCGTAGCGATACGAACCAACGAGGAATAGCCCAAAATGTAGGACGGGTTCGGCAATCGGGACAGGACGTGACCTAGAGTGGCGCATGACCGAACACCAACAAAGGGAGGACCATGTCGGTTTTGGACGAACTGGTGGCGGGAGCGCTGGAGGATCAGCGCGCCCGTGAGCTCACCGTATCGCTTGAGGACGTGAAGAAGGCCGCGCTGGCGGCCCCGGCTCCGATTGACGCGACACGATGGCTTAAGCGCGCCGACGGCATCCCCGTGATCGCCGAGATCAAGCGCGCGTCTCCGTCCAAGGGCCACCTGTCCGACATCCCGGACCCGGCCGCGCTGGCCCGCGAGTACGAGAGGGGCGGCGCAAGCGCCATCTCCGTGCTCACCGAAGGCCGCAGATTCCTCGGCGGCCTTGACGATTTCGACAAGGTCCGCGCCGCCGTGCACATTCCGGTGCTGCGCAAGGACTTCATCGTCACCGACTACCAGATCTTCGAGGCCCGCGCCCACGGCGCCGACCTGGTGCTGCTCATCGTCGCCGCATTGGACGACGCCCAGCTCAAGCATCTGCTCGACCTGGCGCACGAGCTCGGCATGACCGTGCTGGTGGAGACGCACACCCGCGAGGAGATCGAACGCGCACGCCAGGCCGGAGCCAAGGTGATCGGCATCAACGCGCGCAACCTGAAGAACCTCAAGGTGGACGTGAACAAATACAACGAACTCGCGGCCGATCTGCCCGATAACGTCATCAAGGTGGCGGAATCCGGCGTATTCGGCGCGGTCGAGGTCGAAGACTACGCCCGTGCGGGAGCGGACGCGGTACTGGTCGGCGAGGGCGTGGCCACCGCCGATGATCATGAACTTGCAGTGGAACGACTAGTAAAGGCAGGAGCACAAGTGAAAGCATCCGAAACGACCCCGCTCAGCGAACATCAGGGACCGTATTGGGGCCAGTTCGGTGGCCGCTATGTGCCCGAGGCCCTCATCACCGCCCTCGACGAGCTTGAGCGCGTGTACACGCAAGCCAAGGCCGACCCCGAATTCCACAAGGAGTTCATGACGCTCCAGCAGCGTTACGTGGGCCGCCCGAGCCCGCTGACCGAAGCCCCGCGCTTCGCCGCACTTGTCAAGGAGAAGACCGGTCTCGACGCCCGTATCTTCCTCAAGCGCGAGGACTTGAACCACACCGGCGCGCACAAGATCAACAACGCGCTCGGCCAGGCCCTGCTCGTCAAACGGATGGGCAAGACCCGCGTGATCGCGGAGACCGGCGCCGGCCAGCACGGCGTGGCCACCGCCACCGTGTGCGCCATGCTCGGCCTCAAGTGCCGCATCTACATGGGCCAGATCGACGCCCGCCGTCAGGCCTTGAACGTGGCCCGCATGCGTATGCTCGGCGCCGAAGTGGTCGAGGTGACCCTCGGCGACAAGATCCTGAAGGACGCCATCAACGAAGCCCTGCGCGACTGGGTCACCAACGTCAAGGACACGCACTACCTGCTCGGCACCGTCGCGGGCCCGCACCCGTTCCCGGCCATGGTGCGCGACTTCCAGAAGATCATCGGCGAGGAAGCCAGGCAGCAGCTCCAGGACTGGTACGGCATCGACCATCCGGACGCGATCTGCGCCTGCGTGGGCGGCGGATCCAACGCCATCGGCGTGATGAACGCCTTCCTGGACGACGAGCGCGTGAACCTCTACGGCTACGAAGCCGGCGGCAACGGCCCCGAATCCGGCAAGCACGCCATCCGCTTCGCCCCCGGCACCGGCCGGCTCGGCATGTTCCAGGGCGCCAAGAGCTACCTGCTGGAAACCGACGAAGGCCAGACGCTCGACACCTACTCGATCTCCGCAGGCCTCGACTACGCTTCCGTGGGCCCCGAGCACGCATGGCTCAAGGACATCGGCCGCGTGAACTACAGCTGGGCCACCGACGAGGAGGCCATGAACGCCTTCCGCGACCTGAGCCAGACCGAGGGCATCATCCCCGCCATCGAAAGCTCGCACGCCGTGGCCGGCGCGTACAAGGCCGCCGCCGATCTGAAAGCCAAGGGCTATGACAAGGCCGTGATGATCGTGAACATCTCCGGCCGAGGCGACAAGGACATGGCCACCGCCGGCAAGTGGTTCGGCTACCTGACCGACGATCAGGCCGCCGCGCTCGATGTGACCGGCGCCCACGGCAATACTGTCGCCTGAACAAGAAGAGGAGATTTTTGATTATGACCAACGAAGCAACCACGCCGTCCGGCCAGCCGCTGGGCATCAGCCACAAGCCCAGCAAGTCGGTCGCTATGTTCACCAAGTTCAAGGCCGAGAACAAGCCTGCCTTCATCGGCTACCTGCCCTACGGCTTCCCCAACCCGGACGTCTCGCTTGACGCCTTCAAGACGATGGTCGAGCACGGCGTCGACGCCGTGGAAATCGGCCTGCCGTACTCCGACCCGGTCATGGACGGCCCGGTCATCCAGGCTGCCGCCTCCATCGCCCTGAACAACGGCGAGACCATCAAGCGCGTGTTCGAGGCCGTCGAAACCGTGGCCAACACCGGCGGCGTGCCGCTCATCATGAGCTACTGGAACCTCGTGTACCACTACGGCGTCGAGCGTTTCGCCCGCGACTTCGAGAACGCCGGCGGCGCCGGCCTCATCACCCCGGACCTCATCCCGGACGAGGCGGGGGAGTGGATCGAAGCCTCCGACCGTCACGGACTCGACCGCATCTTCCTGGTCTCCCCGGACTCGTCCACCGAGCGCCTCGAAACCGTGGCCCGCAACGCGCGCGGCTTCGTGTATGCGGCCGCCCGCATGGGCGTCACCGGCGAACGCGCCACCATCGACGCCTCGCCCGAACTGCTCGTGGAGCGCACCCGTCAGGCCGGTGCCGAGAACGTGTGCGTGGGCATCGGCGTGTCCACCGCCGAACAGGGCGCCAAGGTCGGCTCCTACGCGGACGGCGTCATCGTCGGCTCCGCGCTCGTGCACACCCTGCTCGCGGACGACAACAAGACCGCACGCGACCCGAAGGAAGGCTTGAAGCTGCTCGCCGCCAAGAGCGAGGAACTGGCCGAAGGCATCCACAACGCCCGGTGAACACCCGGTGCGCCTCACGCGGGTTGTGCCGTGACACGGTAGGGTAGTCACAGAGCATCAAGCACAACCCGCGCGTGGACACACCATGAGCACCAGCAAGTAGAGGCACGATGAATCTGGCTTATATTCCCTCGCCGACCTTCTCCAAGTTCGAGATCGGCCCGTTCACTATCCACATGTACGCGATCTGCATCCTGATCGGCATCTGCGTGGCCGTATGGATCCTCACCACACGTTGGAAGCGGTACGGCGGCACCTTCGACCAGATTCTCGACACCACGCTCGTCACCGTGCCCTGCGCGCTGGTGGGCGCGCGCCTCTACCACTGCATCACCACGCCGGCCGACTACTTCCCGCCCACCGGCAACTTGGTCAACATCCTCAAGGTGTGGGAAGGCGGCATGGCCATCTTCGGCGGCATCTCCGTCGGCACCTTGGTGGCGTTCCTGTGGTGCCGCCACAAGCACTATCCGTTCGCGATCTTCGCCGATGCCATCGCCCCCGCGCTGCCCGTGGCCCAGGCCATCGGCCGACTCGGCAACTGGTTCAACCAGGAACTCTACGGCTGGCCCACCACGTTGCCGTGGGGCCTGAAGCTCAACGACGCGGACGCCATCGGCAAATCCGAAATCTGCTATTCCGGCGCGCAATGCCCGGACTACAGAACCACGCTGTTCCACCCGACGTTCCTCTACGAGATGATCTGGAACCTCATCGGCGCCGCGCTCATCATCTACCTCGGCCACAAGCTCGCCGACCGGCTCAAGGCCGGCCAGCAGTTCGCCATGTACCTGATGTGGTATGGCCTGGGCCGCACCTGGATCGAGAACGTGCGCATCAACTACTCCACGGTGATCCTGGGCCTGAGGACCAACGTGTGGACCGCGATCATCGTCTTCGTGCTCGGCTGCATCCTGTTCGTCGTGCTCTACCAGTACGGTCCGGACCCCAAGGCGCAGGCGCGCGGGCTTGCGGCGGTCACCGCCGACGAGCTCGAACGCCAGAGCATCGAAGAGGAACAGCTTCGCCAGAAGAAGCAGGCCAAGCGCACTAAGTGACACCACAATAAACAGCGCCGAAACAGCGCGAAACACGGGACCCCAAGTCCCATTGCACAGATAAGGTAGGAAACCATGAGCAATATCGCAATCGCACCCAGCATCCTGTCCGCTGACTTCTGCAACCTCGAACGTGATCTCAAGGCCATCGCCAACGCCGACCTGGTCCACGTCGATGTCATGGACCATCATTTCGTGCCGAACCTGACCCTGGGCGAGCCGATCGTCGGCCGCATCTGTCAGGTCACCGATCTGCCGGTCGACGTGCACCTCATGATCGAGGACCCGGACCGTTGGGCTCCCGAATACGCCAAGCTCGGCGCCGCCTCCATCTCCTTCCACATGGGTGCCACCCACGCCCCCGTGCGTCTGGCCCGACAGCTGCGCGAGATGGGCTGCAAGGCCTGCTTCGCCGTGCGTCCGGCCGAACCGGTCGAGCCGATCTTCGATATCCTCGACGAGTTCGACATGGTCCTCATCATGACCGTTGAGCCCGGCTTCGGCGGCCAGAAGTTCCTCGACAACCAGATGGCCAAGGTCCGCCGCCTGCGCGATGAGATCACCCGCCGTGGCTTGAAGACCCGCATCCAGGTCGATGGCGGCGTGAGCCCCAAGACCGCGCACATCGTGGCCGAAGCCGGCGCCGACGTGCTCGTTGCCGGTTCCGCCGTGTACGGCGCCGAGAATCCCGCCCAAGCCATCGACGACATCCGCACCAAGGCCGAGGCCGCGTTCAAGGCCTGAGCTCCAAGCCTGAACCGCAATCCACCTTTCATCCATAACCGCAAGAAAAGAATCTGAATCACATGAAGACGTTTGAATCCCTGTTCGCCGAACTGTCCGAAAAGGCCCAGACCCGCCCCGAAGGCTCCCTGACCGTCGACGAGCTCGACAAGGGCACCCACTTCATCGGCAAGAAGATCGTCGAAGAGGCCGGCGAGACCTGGATGGCCGCCGAATACGAGGGTGCGGACCGCACCGCCGAGGAAATGAGCCAGCTGCTCTACCACGTCCAGGTCATGATGATCAAGCACGGCCTGACGCTTGAGGACGTCTACAAGCACCTGTGAGAGGAACGCAAATGCTGAGAATCGCAGTGCCCAACAAGGGCATGCTATCCGAACCCGCGTGGAACATGCTGGCCGAGGCCGGCTACCGTCTGCGCACCAACCCTCGCCAGCTGGTCGTGCAAGATCCCGACAATGGCATCGAGCTGTTCTACCTGCGTCCGCTCGATATCGCCGTATACGTGGGCCGCGGCGCCATCGACGTCGGCATCACCGGCCAGGATCTGCTCAAGAACTCCGGTACCGCCGCGCTCGAGCACATGCCGCTCGGCTTTGGTGCCTCGACCTTCCGTTTCGCCGCACCGAACGAATCCCCGATCACCACTCTGGAGGATATTCAGGGCAAGCGCGTGGCCACCACATTCGATAAGCTCGTACACGACTATCTGGTCGAGCACGGCATCCAGGCCGAGACCATCCACCTGGACGGTGCGGTCGAATCCTCCGTGCAGCTGGGCGTGGCCGACCTCATCGCCGACGTGGTCTCCACCGGCACCACCCTGCGCAACGCCGGCCTGCGCGTGTTTGCCGAACCGCTCATGCACTCCGAAGCCTGCCTGATTCGCTCGCCGCGTCTGAACGAGCAGGATCCGCGTCTGGCCGTGCTGACCCGTCGTCTGCAAGGCGTGCTCACTGCACATCAGTATGTGCTCATGGACTATGACATTCCGATCAGCAAGGTCGCCGCCGCCGTGGCCGTGACCCCCGGCTTTGAAAGCCCGACGATCTCCCCGCTGCACGACAAACAGTGGAACGCCGTGCGAGTCATGGTTCCCAAGGCCAAGGTCAACCAGCTGATGGATGATTTGTACGAAGTCGGCGCACGCGGCATCATCGTTACCGCTCTGCAAGCCTCCCGCATGTAGACTGTTAGTCGATATGACCAACCAGAAAGTCAACGCCAGATACAGTCCGGAAGCACGTGACATCTATTTCACCGTGCCCAATTTGATCAGCGCGCTGCGAATCATCTCGATTCCTTTCATCAGCGTGCTGATCTCCAAGCATGAGGTGATTGCGGCGCTAGCCCTGATCGCCATTTCCTCGGCTTCGGACGGACTCGACGGCATCATCGCGCGCAGATTCAACCAAGTGAGCAAGATCGGTCAGATTCTTGATCCGATCGCCGACCGACTGCTCATTTTCTGCTCGATTCTGGCCCTCAGCGTCGCCGGCATCATCCCATGGTGGATGCTGATTATCGTGGGACTGAGGGATCTGTGGATGGCGATTCAGGTGCTATGGCTTGCCCAGTACGGTTATGGTCCGCTGCCCGTGCATTTCGTGGGCAAGGCTGGTACCGCGCTGCTGATGATTTCCATCGTCAGTCTTATTTTCGCCGATTTGGGCACCAGTACGTTCTTCCACTTGCTCTACATCGCCGCGCTGGCCGCCGGCATCTGGGGCATCGCCATGTATTGGCTCGCCGGATATATCTATACCAAGCAGGGCGTCGGATTGCTACGCAAGGAACTGGGGGGGAAGTATGGCGCTTGAGGCCACGGCCCCGGTCTCGTTCCCCATACCCAAGGAGAATGAGCCGGTACGACGCCGCGCCGTGTTCTCCCACTCAGTCCGAGGCGCGGAATCGCATCATGCGCTTTCCCCGGATGACGCCGCCGCCATCCGCACCAGACGTCGCCGTAAAACCAACGACGATTCGCTTCAGCTCATCGATGATCTTGTCAATCGTCCGATGGATCCGATGTTCTCCGACTCACGACTGGTCCATGAGCATCGTTCGACCTTCTCCATCTGGTTTAATCGCATCGTCGTATTCATCATCTGCGTCGGCGTTGGCTTTGCCTGCAGCCTATTCGTGCAACAGTTGCAATCCGATCCGCGTAAGCAGGTACGGCAGACTTTGGCCACGCAATTGGAGAATCGCAACTCGCAGATAGACGAACTCACCACGGACGTCAATAATTTGCGATCCCAAGTTGACGAACAGTCCAAGAAAATCTCCGGCAGCGTGAAAAGCGACACGCTTATCCAAGACGAAATGGTCAATGGTGCCACGGTGGTCGAAGGCGAAGGAATCACCATGACGCTGGCCGATCCAATCGCGGCAAGCCAGTCGGATCAATCCTCCTCGACGAGAGTCGGCACCTCCACGAACATCCGAGTCATCACCGATCTGGATCTGCAACAACTGGTCTCCCTGATGTTTCAAAACGGAGCCGAAGCCATTGCCATCAACGGTAATAGGCTCGGCGCGCAAACCTCAATACGCAAGGCCGGCGGGCATATTCTCATCGGCATGACCGCGATACAAAGCCCCTATACCATTGAAGCCATAGGCGATAAGAGCGCCTTGGCCGAAGCGATGGGGGAGAAGAGACTTGCAAGTCTTTACGATTCCTTCAAGGAAGCCGGTATCTACCCGCAGGTGAGCAAATCCAATTCGATTACACTTGAGGCAGCAGTCACTGGCGAAGTGAAGTACGCGGAAAGGAATGAATAATGGCAGCCGTTCTGGGACTGATCATCGGCGTCGTCATCGGCGTGTTCGTCAAGCCGGACATTCCGATCATCGTGCAGCCATATCTGCCGATTATGGTGGTCGCTGCTCTTGACGCCCTGCTGGGTGCCGCGCGAGCCTATTTCGAGCGCAGCTTCTCCGACCGCGTGTTCGTGATCTCCTTCCTCGCCAACGTGGTGACGGCAACACTGCTCGTGTTCCTCGGCAACCAGCTCGGCGTCGGTTCGCAGCTGCAGACGGCCGTCATCGTCGTACTCGGCATCCGCATCTTCTCCAACGTGTCCGCGATCAGACGCTTCATCTTCCGAGGCTGACAAGGGTACTGACGTATGGCACGTAAAGCACAATCAGACAACATGCTGGAGAAAATGCGCGACCAGCATGCACAAGACAAGGTCAACGACCGGATGGAAACCGGGTCGTTCCCCACGGTGCGCAAGAAGCCCCGGAAGGATCTCAACCGGGCCAGCAACAAATCACGGCTACTATCCTCGATTCTCATCGCTCTGATGTGCGCGCTGCTGGGTTTCGCCTACATGAGCCAGATCAATAACACTAAATCCACGTACGAAACGATGGACGAGAGCGAACTGGTAAGGCTGCTGAACGAGTCGAATACGCAAATCTCGAATCTCGAGCAGCGTAAAACCCAGTTGAACAGCCAGCTCAACTCACTGAAATCGGCGGCTAACGAGCAGGAGCAGGCGCGTAAGATCGCCAAGCAAAACGAAGAGACCAGCGGCTTGATCTCCGGCAGACTCCCGGCGAAGGGCCAAGGCGTGACCATCCGGATCGGACGAGGCTCGACGACTAAAGTGGACGCCTCAATCATGTTCAACCTCATCGAGGAACTCCGCAATGCCGGCGCCGAGGTAATCGCCATCAATAACGTGCGCGTCATCACCTCCACCTACATTCAGGACGCCGAGGAAGGCTTGATCGTGGATGGCACCACCATCAAGCCCACATACACGGTGAAGGCCATCGGCAATCCGCAGGAGCTGTCCAACGCAGTCGATATCGCCGGCGGTGTGGGCGCTCAGCTCCAGGTGAAATACGGATCCAACGTCAACGTGCAGCCTTCTGACAGCATCATTATCGACGAAGTACGCGAAGCTACGCAAAACCAGTATGCAAAGACGGTAGAATAGGGGATTATGACCAACCCGATTCCTAGCGCAGGCGAAACCACCATTATCGGCCTGCCCGCGATTAATGTACTGCCCATTACCACCACCGGCGATCGACCGCTGACTCAAGAGGATCTGGACACCATCACCAGATTGTCCGAGGGAACGGCATTGCTGATTTCCGCCAGGGGAGCGGTCTCAGGTTCTCGTTACTTGCTTGACGAGGATGAAATCACCGTCGGTCGTGATCCGCGAGCTGATATTCTGCTCGACGACTCCACCGTATCCCGTCAGCATGCCGTGTTCCGCAGGGTCAACGGTCAGTTCTTTGTGGTAGACGCAGGAAGTCTGAACGGCACCTACGTGAACCGTCAGCGTGTTGATCAGGCGTCGCTGAAGAACGGCGACGAAATCATGATCGGTAAATTCCGTCTCGTGTTCTTCACGAAATCCGCCATTATTTCCCAATAGTCCACACCCAGCACGGGGTTAGACTGATTGCAGAAATTGCAATCATGTGATTACACCAGTGTGAGTCACATGCGAGACACGCATGAGTTAGGGGAGTGCCATGGGACAGACAGGGCTGCATCTTCATGTTTCGCTTGAGGACCGTCAGAATCTGAACGCTGACGCGATTCAGGGGGAGTTGTTCTCCAATGTCGATACTGAGGAGATCAAGCGCGGCTACCGTGGCACTGTGGCCTCCAAGGTGGCCGGCATCACGTACCGACAGCTCGATTATTGGGCACGCAAGCAGATTGTTGAGCCGTCCATCACGCCGTCTCATGGCTCCGGTTCACGCCGACTGTACTCGTTTAAGGATGTGGTGATTCTCGCTGTATCCAAGAAGCTGCTTGATGCCGGTGTGAATCTGCAGAACGTGACGGCGGCCATCGGATTCTTGACTCAACGCAGCACCGATCAGCTGGCCAATGTGACCATCATGTGCGATGGTCAAAACGTGCACGAATACACTACCAGCGAACAGATGCTCGAACTGTTGCAAAGCGGTAAGGCAGTGTTCGCCGTGTCGGTGGGTTCGTTGTGGCACCAGATTGAGACGGCCTTGGAACAGGAAGAATATATTGATCTTGAGGCTAAGCCGCTGACGATTGCCACGGGCCGTCCGATTGATGAACTGACTGCCATGAGGATGCGCAAGAAGCTCGAGGCACAGCGCTTGCAACGCGCAACCGCCTGATACATGTATGGTTGTTGGCGACTTGCCGGCTTTGGTCGGCAGGTCGCTTTGTTGTATGTGTTGCTTTTGTTGCCTGCCATCTTATGTTTTATATGTTGCGGTGATTATTATGACTGATTGGAGGACCGGGTGAACGGGATTGTTGTCGGATTGTTGCCGGGCGTTCTGTGGATGGTCGCCGTCATCTTTGCTGTGTCCATCATCACTATAACGGTCAGCCGAGGCCATCTGTTCACGCCGAAACGCCGGCGACCGCCGGTCGATCCGGTCGACTGGTCGATGGTGAAAACGCATTTCATGTCGTTTGCGGCGGCGCTGATTCCGTTTCCCGTATTGACGTTCACCGCAGATCTGATGGATGCTCGCATGCTCGCGTTCTACGACCACGCGCAATTGCCCGGAGCAATCATCATATTCGTGCTGGTGCTGCTGGAACTCATCGCCATGTATCTGCAGGCACGCAACGCCTCAGAAACCGAAATGGACAAGCGTTTGGGCGTTGCTTCTCACCGGAATAAGGATGATGTTGCGAAGTAGCCGATTCTCTGCGGCGAGGCTAATCCGCAGCTAGATACTACTGGTTCGGCTAAAATCACCACATACTATTAACCGATAATGTACGCTGTGCGACAGTGATTCGACCGGGCTTCAAGAATGGCTTTATTTCAACGGTGTGAAGCCATATTAATCAGCGGTTTGGACCGAAGCCTGCCAAGGGGAGCCAAACCCGTATATGACAATTGGCTATGGGGATGAAACGACCCACGGCCTCGGTTTGCATTGCCCTTTGCCGTGGGTCGGTTTCATCATACCCGGCGTCCATCTGCGGACGAGCCCCGATGCGTCGCGGTAGGCCACCGTGCCGCGCTCCGACCTTCAGAAGCCCTGCCATTCCGGCGTCTCGCGGCTCCTGTCGAAGTCGAAGCAGCCATCCCTCAGAAGGGCCATGAGATCGGGTTCGACGGGTTCGCCGGTCATAGGGTCGTTGACGACCAGATACAGGTCGGCGGCGTTGCGCCTCACGGCGGAGATTCGCCATGACTTCGGCAGACCGCCGGGCTCGAACGTCACGAGACGGTCGCCCGGCACCACGCGCCATGCGTCCGTCAGGCCGTTGCGCGGGTCGCGGTCGGGCAGGTCGGCGGACGGGCGCACGTCGTCGGGGTCGATTCTCCCGAATGGCTCCTCGACCTTCCGGCTCCCGCCCGGCAGCAGATCGTCCGGCGAGGCGTCCGTTCCCGTCAGCCAGTTCCACGGGCGTTCCGGCCCGCTCCGCCCCATCCACAGTCCGCCGCCCCCGTCGCGCCACAGCGCCACGGTCTCCAGCTCCCTCGACATATGCTCGCCAACCTTTCGTTGCTGTTTTCCTATCCATTCAAGGCATGGCGCGGAAAGCGGCCGGACAGCCAAGGACATGACTGGTTACGCGGTGGAGTTCCATATCCCGACGGAGCATTTCATGTCCTCACTGACCAAGGTGTCCTCCACGACGAGGGCGAGGCACAGGGCTTGGATACGCCGGCACGCGCGTGGCGTCTGGCGGGCGGCCGTGGACGCGGGGGCATATCACTTGGATAGATTCATGTGTCTTGTGGGGATTCAGTGGCCCGGCGAGTCCATCTATGGTCCCGCCGCCGCTCTGGAGACCGCCAAGCCGATCATCGACGCGGCCACTGACACCTGCGACCCACAAGGAAGGCATCTGCTGATCGAGGACGACGACCCTTCGCACCGTGTGATGACCGCCTACTACACGGTGCCCGGCACCTCGGCATGCGGCGTGACGCTGTATGCCTCGATGATTCCGTTATCGCCCGAAGAACGGATGCCGAGTGGTGTGGTGAACAGATTCGAGGCGGGCGCACTGAAGGGGTACACCGCCAAGGTCTCCATACCCGACGGCACTTGGATGACCAGCAATCACCGGCTCGACCCGGAGGAGCGCAAGCTGCGCATGGAGAAAACGATGGCGCTCTCCTATGACATGTGGAAGGACAAGCCCGCCTTGAGCGGAAACGTGGGCGTCTTCTCCTCCATATCATTCCCGAACCTCAATTACTTGGGCGACGTGGACAACGCCGAGTGCATAGCGGGGCTTCTGGAGGGGGCCGTAGTGCTGGGGAAGCTGCGTATTTAGTCGAGTCGGCGTTTCGTGATTGGTCACGAAAAAATTTCGATTTTAGCCAAGGAGCGTTCCGGCCTGTTCCTTTGTCTTCTCCTTGGGTTCGGACGCGGGTCCGGCGGACGTCCTTCCGAACATGAGCGCCTCGCTGACGCGGTGGCTCTGCCCGGTGAACTCGAGCAGGCGTCCATGATGCACGATCCTGTCGATGATCGCGGCCGCGAGCTTGTCGTCCGCGAAGACCGTGCCCCATTTGCCGGACCCGATGTTCGTGGCGGACGCGATGCTCCGCCTCTCGTAGCTGCCCGCGATGATCCGGTGGAGCAGGCGCGCCCCGTCGATGTCGAACGGCACGTAGCCGAACTCGTCCAAGATGATCGGGTCGGCCCTGCCGATGTCCCCGGGCATCGCGTCGAGGTTCCCGTCTCGTTTGGCCTTGCCGAGCTGGAGCACGAGCTCCGCGGTCTGGTGGAACCGCACGTTCAGGCCCCGTTCCACGGCCCTCATGCCCAGGCCGATCGCGAGGTAGGTCTTGCCCCTGCCGGTCTTGTCGTAGAACACCAGGTCCTGCGCGCAGGGCACGAAGTCCAGGTCCAGCAGACCGTCGAGCGCGTACCCGTCCGGGAGCCTCACGTTCGAGAAGTCGTAGCCGTCCAGGCTTTTGACGACGGGGAACCTGGCGCGGCGCAGGAGCCGTTCGCGTTTCGAGCGTTCCCCGTTGGCCGGTTCCGTGTCGAACGGCCTGGACGCCGCATCGGTCTGCCGGGGCGTGGCCCGGCCCGTGAGATCGTCCATAGTGGCTTTGGATATGAACAGGCTCCTAGCCTTCGCGTAGAGCCCGTCGTCGTTCCTCGCGGCCATCATTCCGCTCCTTCCTCGTCCTTGGTGGCGAACGCGATGTCGTATTCGCCCAAGCCGGGCCTGCCGTCGTCGTATTCGACGCGGTCCACGCCCTCCGCGAGCCTAGCCGCGAGAAGCGCGACGCCGGTCGCCGCCGGCCCCGCCGGTCGATTCGAGGGTCGTGGGCATCGCCCCGACCGCGTCGGCCCAGCCGGATTCCCGGTCCACGCGTCTGAGGGTCCGCAGCGCGCCGCGCCGTTCCCCCTCGTCCTGCCGGTCGAGCCATTCTCGCAGCGGATCGGGCAGCATCTCGCGCACGAGGCCGTTGGGCCACGCGTTCGGCCTGTCGCACGGCATCGCCAACCGCATGGAGGGGTCCTCGCTGCTGGTGCCGGCCTGGCCGTACGCCCTTGGACGGACGGCCGGATGGGTTCCCTCCACGTCGAGGATCTCGATCTCGAGGGCGCGCAGGCCGACGAGCACGTCGCGGCGCGCGTGGGACGCGTCCGTGGAGCAGCGGTGCCTGCCGTCAAGCGTGACCACGCCGTGCTTGTCGGCCCTCATGCGTTTCCACGTGACCACGTCGAAGCGTTTGGACGGCAGGGGCAGCAGGGCCTTGCGGCCCTCCGCGAACAGGACCGCCTCCTCCTCGTCCTTGGCGTGGCGGGGCTTCCCGCCGAGCTCCAGGCACCTGTCCGGGAGCCCGGAGTCGAAGTTCTCCGGGCTCCACACGCCCGGTCCGGGCACGAACAGCTTGCGGCGGATCATGCCGACCTTCGCCTCGACGGCGCCCTTCTCGTGTCCGGCGTACGGCGAGCACAGGGAGCTCTCGAACCCGTAGCGCGCCTGGAACGCCTGGAACAGGCGGGTCCCGCGTCCCACGCCCGCGGCGTCGTCGAACACGATGCGTTCGGGCACGCCGCCGAGCCATTCGAACAGGTCCAGCAGCGCCTGGCACGCGCATTCCGCGTTCTCGCCGGGCATGAGCTGGGCCAGGCCGATGTTCGAGTACGGGAAGTCCGGCACGAAACGGCGCATGCGCTGGACCGCGCCCCCGTACAGCACGTCGACCTCGCCGAAATCGGCCCGGGCCTCGTCCGGATGCCACACCAGGTCCACGAACGCGTCGCCGGGCTCCACGGCCGACTCGCGTCCGAGCCTGGCCACGGCACGGGTCACGGTCGACAACGACACCTCGGCGCCGTGCTCGTCGCGCAGCCACTCCCATATCCTGGTCGCGGTGTGACGCTGCTTGCGCCAGCTGCCGCGGTCCTCGGCCAGCCATCGCTCGATCAGGGGCGGGTACGGGTCGACCACCGAACCGCGTCGTTTCCTGACGGGCGGCTTCTCGGACAGGTCGTCCATCCTGAGGTACTTACGCACCGTGGGACCGCTCACGTGCTGCTTGCGCGCTATCGACGCCATGGATTCGCCGTTCCTTCCCATACGGCGGATAGACTGTATCTGGGGCATGCCGGTCATTTGCCTTTTCGGCCCTTTCCGGCGGAGATACGAAGCACCATCCAGTTAAGGCCTGTGGATGGTCGGCATGCTCTTTGCCTAAACCCGAAAAACTTTCGTGACTAAATCATTAATTTTTTATTGAACACAAACACTCATGGGCCGAAGACATCAACACGGTCGCCGAACGGATCCGGCGCACGCTGGAATCGGCCAAGGCGAAGACCTTGTTCGGCGCGTGCCCGGCCTGCGGCGCGGGCGTATGGGGCGACCCCGGCCAACACATGGGCATATGCACCGGATGCGGCCAACAGATCGGCAGATGGCACGTGGCCGACGCGCTGCTCGAACGACTCGCCGAAACCGAGGTCACGGGCACTCCCGCCCAACCCAGCCGCGAATGCGCCAAGGCCGGCATCCGCCTGCCCGCCAGCACCATCCGCGGCTGGATTCACAAAGGCAAGCTCCAGACCGACCCGAACGGGCGTGTAAGCCTCAGTCGGCTCGTGCCCCTGCTGCGCGAACGAGGGGAACGGCGATGAGGCATATTGACCTGAGATTCTGTGAAGGAATTGTAAGTCACTTTTTCGGTGTTATCGGAAGCCTGCAGTGCAAGAGCCTGAAAACGTTGGAATTTGAGGCGTGTCGTGCCTCAATCGTGTCTGAATCGTGTCTGGAAACACCCAAAAATCGTGTCTAGACACGATAAAATCAGAGGTTTCCGGAAATGAAGAAGCCCGGAATTCATTGGAATTCCGGGCTTTCTGGTCGGGCCGGCGGGATTTGAACCCGCGACCCCTTGACCGCTCCAAACCTAAAACGATGGAATGCGACAGCTTTCACAACACCCCAAAATGGCTGGAATCAAGCCATTTCCAAAGCACCGCGAAAACGGTTGGCATCCGCACCGACGGCTGGGCACGGCAGTCATCGTGTCTGAATCGTGTCTGACCGACCCGACGATAACAAAGTTCCTTCGTGAGCAGAATAACGCCGATGAACCCTTATTCACAAGTCGCGCAGTCAAAGCAGTTTTGTGAGGTCGTAATTGTTGTCAGCGTTTAGACTCTTGTCGTAAGCATTGTCAATATAACGAGATGGATTATTAACGAAGTCTTCCATCTTCACATAGGATAGGTAGGATCCTGAGAGCTTATCTATGGATTGGCAATCCGGGCAAGCATACACTTTAGGTTTCTGATTTCCCCTGTTTGCCTTCATAATTGGGAAGGTCAGCTCTTCGTTGTAGCTCACTGTTACATGGCCGTCCGGATGGTTGATTTCCGAGATAAACCACGAGTAGTTTCCATAGAATGGTGGGATAACCCCAAGTAAGCCATCTGTGTGCGATGTACGACCATCCCGTGAGATGTTTTTGAGAGAATAGCTGATTTCCCAATCGATCCAATTGCTCTGAAGCATGTTGGGCGAAAGAACAATGATTGTCACCGTAGTGTCATAAATCATCTGCTTGAGGTGATTCTTAATGTTCTCAGTAGTCGTGTCAGTGAGATTGGGCGAATCGGATGTTTCTCCCTTATAGAAGACGGCGTCATCTCCCAGAGCATCAAGTATCTGATCACGATAAAAACGAGACTCGCTGTATTTATATGAGATGAAAGTCTTGTGTGCCATGAACTTCCTTTCTACGCGCAGACTATAACAATGACACCAAGGAGCAGCAGCCCGACATACACCGGTGCCGTCCCAGCAGCTTTAAGACAGCATACCCACTTCAAGAATCCACGTTCAGTCTCTTCGGGCCTCATATCATAGAGGTCCTTCTCGTCATTAACCGCTTTTTCAAAGGTCTTCCTGTAACTTCTTTCCAGCATCAGATAGTAGGCATCCAGCATCCAGAATATAAAGATGGCCGCAATGCCTGCCACTCCAAGCAATACGCTCTTCGAGGTCATGGCTGCGCCAAAGCACAATGCCAACACAGGAATGATCCACTGCTTCAAGGACGCTGAATTACGTGCCATGCGTTCTATGGCTCCTTGAAGAAACGCAAGGTATTGTCGCTTATCTTCGACGTTGTGTTTGTCTATTTCCGTTTTAGATTCTGTCATTAAAGTGACCTTACCCGTTCCATAAGTTTCTCGTAGGTGTCAGCTTGTTCGTAATGGACATCACCGGCAAGTTGCAGTTCGTTAAAAAGACGCTCCGCGCATCTGATTTTGCTGTCCTCAATGCCGCGCAGTTCAGGCTGCTCATAGTGCCTTTGGTTTCTGCGATGAAGAAGATATGCTTCAACCCGCTGTCCTCGCGGAAGGCGACGGCCCAGTCGGGAGCGTAGTTGCCGACCGGGGTGGGGATTTGGAAGCCGCGCGGCAGCTTGGCGTAGATGGCGACTTCGGAAGCGGCTTCGAGCCCTCGGGTGAATTGCGCTTCCACGCCCTTTTTGGGGTCGCCGTCGGGGAACACCCAGTCCTGCACGCATTTGCTGACCCGGATGGCGTCGGTTTCGTCGCGCCCACCCGCGTTTGCGAAGATGGTGGAATCGTATTCGCCTTGGATCCGGTCGTAGCTGATGTGGTCCACGATCATCGCAGCCTTCTGCTCGATGATAAGCCGGCTCACCTTGGCGATGAACTGCTCCGGGTTGTCCTGGAGATATGTACGCCTTTTGATATTAGTTTGCTTCTCGTTGAAGTATATTTCTCCGCTCTTCATTTTCTGATCAAGAGTCTCTTTGCTCCAACGCCATCCATTTGCCGGAGGCTTAATAATATTGCCATTGGGTGCCACAATTTCATATCGAAGATTTTCCCGATAATTAGGCGAGTTAAGGGGATCACCATCAAACCAAGCACCACGAGGATCGTTGTCAGGATTTTTAAAATGCCTACGCTTCTCAGGATCCTGAAGACGATTAGGCTGCCAACCAGGTTTCTTTGAGTAGATTAATATATCGTTGTAGTCATTAGAGAATTGCTTTGCATCGTTATTGCTGTTATCAGAAGATCTCCAGATAACTTTGTTCACAAAGCACTCATTGCCGAAAACTTCATCGCATATTTTCTTGAGGTTCGCAGACTCATTTTCATCGATGCTAATAAAGATTACGCCATCACTGGCGAGTAGATCCCTGGCCAGCAGCAAACGCGGGTAAATCATTGAGCACCAGTCGGAATGAAAGCGGCCGTTGCTTTCGGGATTGACAACTAGCTGACCGCCATCGTCATCGTAATCGCCGCTTTCGGCTTTGCCGGTCTGCTGGTCGGTGACTTCGGTGAGCACGTCGGGGAACAATGCGACGAGCTTGTCCACGTTCTCCTCGGTGAGGTCGGGCGTGCGGCCGCCGATGTGTTGGATGTCGCTCATTGCTGTTCTCCTTGGCTAGTTTGTCATCCGCTTGTTGACATGAAGCTTCAATTGAGGGCGAGCGAATTCATTACCATCAACAGACACCGAATTATTGCCACCGGTTACCGCCATGAGATTGCCAAATGACAATCCATGCAGTTCTTTGGAAGAGAGGCCTGTCTCTTCGGCAATGGTGTTCGTGGAGATGCCCTTGTCTCTGTTTGACCGGACAATGAATTCGAATACTTGTGACGTTTCAGGCTTGATGCCTTTGGGCTCGCCGGAACGATAGCCACGGGCGCTGAGTGCCGAGCACACTGAGCGATACTCCCAATCGGTGAGACGGCCTAAAGCATGGGCACGATAAGCTACAGCCATAGCCGCAACCCCAAAATAACGCTTAGCACTGAGAATCTGATCCAACGAAGCATGCGCAGGAACAACCGACTTAAAACGACGCTCTGGCATCAGCAGATTCGCAGCGAATTCATGCGCCTCTTTCTCCACATCACGGAGCCTTCGCTCCGATTCGGTCAGCGAAGTGGCGTGCATGACAAGATGGCCTATCTCATGAGCGATATCGAAGCGTCTACGTTCGGGAGTCTTGGACATGTCGACTGCGATATAAGGGACATTGTCAAAGACAAAGCTGAATGCATCCACTTCTCTGCCCACATCCGGCATGCTGAACACTCGAATGCCATGGGACTCCGCCAGACTCAACAAACTCGGCAAAGGGTTTTCGCCAAACCCCCAATCACCACGCAACACCATCGCACATTCCACAGGCGTCGCCGAGATGCCATCCTCAATCGGCAAATCATCTTCAGGCAGTTTGAAATGATCCGTAATCCAACGGAAGAACAGCAAGGCGTTGCGCCCATGCCCCACTGCGGATTTGCGTTGCTTCACAGTCGATTTGCGCAACGAACGGAACCAGACTTGCTCGGAAGACAGATCTTCTATGGGTGGTTCATCGGGCAGCACCGAGAAGAACGACGGTCTCACTCCCAAGACCTCAGCCAAAGCATATCCTTTGGAAGAGGGAGCACCATCCTCCTCATAATTGGCTATGGTGCGCGTGGTGACACCAAGAGATTCAGCGAGTTGGACCTTGCTCAATCCCGCGGTTTCGCGAGCACAGCGGATACGATCAGGACTCAGAGTCGGCTGCACCTCATCAGCGTGCTGAAATGGAGACTCCAACCTCACCGTCTTCACCACGCTCATCGGTACGTTCCTCCACAGCAACGTCGGTCATGCTGACATCGCCAAGCACGATACGTTTATCCCACCCAGTAATCTTACCGTCATCAGTCGCACCGGATGGCAACGACACTTCAAGATGGACCGTATTGCCATCGCGGCAATATACCAAAAACCATAACGTCTGCGGACGAGCCAGTATCTCTTTCTCGACATCGTCAAAGGCCAATTCCACTTGCTGAGTACCGCCCGCTCTCTGCAACTCCACAATCGTCACGGAACCGACCCGCTTCTTCAAATGGAGTTCCTCACGAATATTTCCCGTGGAATTGGTTCCCTGAGCAAAGGTAAGACCAAGTCCATCACGACGATAAGCGCGAGGCGCGGTGTGATTGTCAACGGAACGGTTTGCCGTCCAAGCATCATTCTCATCCAACGCAGCGCGCACCTGCTCCACTAACGTGTGATACAGATTTGAGCCGGGGCCGCTTAGCTGCGTGTGGATATCATCCGACTCCATATAGCTGCGAAGCGCCATTCGAACCGCATCTCGTATTAGCTGAGGGGGAAAACCGAAAATTCTCTCAAATTCACGATTGGAACTTTCACCGGAGTAGACCCTTGCATTACCAACGAAATCAGCTTGCACTAAGTCCATTAGAATCCTCCATCTTTTGTGTTAAACCAGAAATTATCATACACTGTTGACTGAGAGGAGGTGATTGCGATGGCCAAAGGGTCTAAGACTTCCAAAGGACACTACAAGTCTGCCATTTCGGGGCGTTTCGTTACCTCAAAGTACGGCAAGGAGCATCCGAAGACAACCTACAAGATCAGCTGATTCCTTCTATCGCTGACGAAGCGGTGTGTTCAACCATTCTTGAGCGTACCGCTTATTTCACGCCTTTTCAACCTGTCAAGTTCATCCGCAACTTTCCTAAGCTGATTCCACAGTTCGTTGCGTCTGCCGATTTGTCTGGCCTTGGCGTGGGCTGTTTTCAGGCGTTGTTGTTCGGCGCTGAGTTTCATTATCCTCTCTCGGATGGCGATTCGTTGGTCGACATTCTTAGGTGTTTCGTCATTCAGCGCGGTTTGCGAGCACAGGGAGTCCCAGACCTGTTCCAGATCGGTTCCGGCGATCCGGATCCCGGACTTGTTCAGGGAATGTGGCTCGCTGACGTACAGTCGCCCCTCATGGATTCCCTCGTTGACGTTGGCATTGCGGAACACGGCGGTCTTGTAGCCGGTTCCGTCGGGGATGACGTACAGCACTTTGACGGCGTGGTGGGTCATGTCGTCGCGGAAGCGGGCGAATTGCTCCAGCACGGCGGCGGGCAGTCGCTCGCCTTTGAGTTTCACTTCGATCACGCTGATTTCGCGTACATGCTTGCCGTCGGGGATGCCGGTTTCCTTGGAGCGGATCAGGGCGAGCATGGTCAGGGATTCGATGTCGTCGATGAACTGGCGCTTCAACCGGACGGTGATTTCGAGCCCTTGGTAGAACGCCTCCTTGGGCAATCGGCCCTTGTTGGCGGGTACGGCGGTGATGCTGGGCAATCCGAGCATGGTTGCGGTGAGGCTTGCGGGCACGGTTTACGCCTCCTTGCCTTGGACCACGAGGAAGCAGACGAGCTCGAAGTCGTCCAATCCCTGCACGCCGGGGTCGAGGAAGGTGCTCAGCCCGTTGCCGAAAAGGCTGTCCACCGCCGACCGCTCGTCCTGCTGGACGATGCTGCCCACTGCCGCCTCCAGCATTGCGGAGGCGTGGCGCATGTCCTTGCCGTTGCGCGTGGCCTTGTTGTACGCGGCGCACAGCTTCGGATCGTATTCGCTTCTGCCCTTGCACAGGGAGCGCATCAGGTTGAGGCACGCCTTGGGCTCCAGATGCCCGTACTCCACCTGCCCGTCGTCTCTCACGTACACGAGGTAGTAGGGGTGAATCTGGTTTTTGCCGCCGATGTTGACGGCGTTGTTCACGTTCCTCAATACGAACAGGATGCCGGGATCCGTTCCCTGCACGATGGCGTTGATGCCGGTGGGCACGTGCTTGATGTCGGGATTCTTCTTGTGGTATTCGACCAGGTCCATGCGGAATTCGTTGAGGCCGAGGTCGGTGATGCTGATGCCGCCTTCCACATCCTCCAGGTCGGGGATCTCGGTCTGCATCTGTTTGAGCTGCTTCTCGCGGTAGGCAAGGTCGCCGTGCTCATTCTCGTTGATGTAGTCGTCATCGCCCGTGGAGGTCATGACCGTCAGGCGCATGCGGGCCTCCACACGGTCCTTGAGACGAAGGTACTTGTCGAGGTCCATGTCGGGCCAGTAGTTGACCAGTTGGATGCGCTGGTTCGTGGAGCCGATGCGGTCCACGCGGCCGAAGCGCTGCACGATGCGCACGGGATTCCAGTGGATGTCGTAGTTGACCATCATGTCACAGTCCTGAAGGTTCTGGCCCTCGCTGATGCAATCCGTGGCGATCAGGATGTCGATGTCGCAATCACTTAATCCAGGGTCGGTGACGCCGCGTTCCTTGGATTCGGGGCTGAAACAGGCGAGGATGTCGCCCATGTCGCCGCCGACCTTTTTGACTGTGCACCGTCCGGGCCGGGAGCCGGTCACCTCCGCCGTCTCAAGGCCGAGGGGCTGGGCGTATTCGCTGACATGCTCGTACAGATAGTCGGCGGTATCGGCGAACGCGGTGAACACGAGGATCCTACGGTTGCCCTCGTTGATCGGACGCTCCTGCTTGTCCCTGATGGTTTGGTACAGGCGTTGGAGCTTGGCGTCATGCTCGGGGTCGATGTCCCGGATCATGGCGAGTAGCCCTTCGATGACCCGCATGTCGGCTTGGATATAGGAGCGCCAGCTCTTCCAGTCCATATCCGAGAGAGCGAACTGGGTCTTGCCCTGGGTGGTGAACTCGATCTCCTCCGCATCGTCCCGGTCGAGGTCGAACCCCTCGTCGAACACGTCGGCGTCGATACGGTCGAACATGCCCAAACTCTTATGCTCGGCCCGATGCTGCTCGTATTTGTCGATCACCTTCACGGTGTCATCCATGTACCCGTAGACCCGCTTCAACGTGACGCGGAAGGAGTGCACGCTGCTCTCGAAACGCTTCAGAAGATTGGTGGCCATGAGCTTGCGAACGCCAGTCTCGCGACCGCGCGTGGTCAACCCCTCGATCTCGTCCATATCGAAGTATTTGGCAGTCTTTGACGGCTGGAGAATTCGGATGGCGTGTACAGGGCCAGCTTCAACTTTTCCAACTCATCATAGATTTGGTCGTAGGAAACTGATTCCGGTCGGGTGGATAGTTTCGGCCGTATGTCTGGGGCTTCATGCGTTCGGGGAAGTTGCCGATCGCGTTCATGTCGTAATACACGTTTGACGTGTCTGCGGCTGCGGGCTACGGTCACCTGGTCGAGGACCTTGAAGAAATCGAAGTCCAGCCGATCCATCAGATTCTTGGTGGTGCGCTCCTCCGGATCGAGCTTCGACCACGCGCCATATGCCTTCTGCGCGTTGCGGAACACGGTGTCGATGTCCGTCGTAAGACCGAGCTTCTTCGTCCAATCGTCGTCATTGCCCTCGTAAGCCAAGGCAAGCTGGTTCTGCAAATCACGGAACCGGTTGTTCACCGGGGTCGCGGACACCTTCTCGGGGACCTGTACAGCGGGGGAGACAAAGGAGTACCGTGGGCTGCTCGACGCGGACGGCAGGGACACAATGGGGGCGGTCCGCTATCCGAGGCTGCACATCAGCCTGCCGGTGCGCCACGGCACGGACGCCGCCACGCTGGAGAAGTCGGCGGGGCACCTCTACGGGACGTCGCTGCCGGTGGGGGACGAATCCACGCACGCGGTCGTCGCGGCCCACCGGGGTCTGGCGGACAGGCTGATGTTCACGAACCTCGGGCTCGCCAAGAAAGGCGACCTGTTCGAGATCGACGTGCAGGGGGAGCGGCTGCGTTACAAGGTGACGGACATCAGGGTCAACGGGCCGGACGACGTGAAGCCGCTCGCCGTCGAGAAGGGACGGGACCTCGTGACCCTCTACACCTGCACGCCATACGGGGTGAACACGCAGAGGCTCCTCGTCACCGGCGAGCGCACGGATGCGCCTTCGGGCGGCGACCCCGGTCCGGTGGAGCGGCTGCCCGACTGGCTGGTGCCGCTGTGGGGTCTGCTGGGGGTGTTGATCGGCGGGACCGTCAGAGGACCGAAGAGACGACCGGGAAGGCACGCCAAAAGCCACCCCTATGCAACGGACATCTTCGAGAGGTTCATCCAGCACATACTGGACCAAGTAGCCAACGACAGCCTCTCTGAAGAGTCAGCTCTGGAGACAGGTTACTTCTGACGGATGCCTTGGCTTGCACAGGCTAAGGCATGACAAGCCATATCGAGGAGCCGCCGTTGCGCGACAAACTGACCCTGACCGTGCCCGAGGCCGGGGCGCTCTCCGGCATACCCGCGAGGGTGGTGAGGGCCGCCGTGCTCAACGGTGACATGCCCGCCTGCTACGCGGGCTCCACGACCATGCGCATCCGCCGCACCGATCTGGACGAGTGGGTGGCGAACCTGCCGGTTGACCCGCCGACGCCGAAGTGACTGGGGGATAGGCGATACACAAAAGGGACCGACCCGTTGACCTACGGGCCGGTCCTTTATATATAAGGACTAATCGGTCAGCCTCAGCGCACCGGTCGCGCCCTCGCTGGCCTTCAGCAAAGCCTCGGTGTCCGCGTGCAGGTACACGTTGTCCATCGCGGCGTCGCTGTGGCCCATCAGCGCGAGCCGGGCGCTCTCCGGCACGCCGGCGTTGGCGAAGAGCGTGTCCGCCGTGTGCCTCGCGGAGTGCGGCCTGAGCCTGACGCCATCCTCGCCGTTCACTATGCCGATTCGCAACAGCGCCTTGTCCCAGTGGAAGTACTCGATTCGCCTGTCGATGGGCGTGCCACGGCCGGTGACGAACAGCATGGGGGAGTCCACGCCTTTTTGCCTGCGTATGGCGAGCCATTCGTCCAGCGCCCCGCACATCACATCGTCCAAGACCACGATTCTCTCGCCGCTGTCCGTCTTGGGCGGACACAGCCAGAAGCCGTTGCCCAGATCGGTCACGTCCTCGCCCAGAGGCCAGTCCGCCTTCCTTGAGTCCGGGATTCGCTGCAACTGGTGGTCGATCACCAAGGCGCGTCTGCCGTTCAGCGTCGTCAGCTCGTCCATCGTCAGTCCGAGCCGTTCGCCCTGCCTCAGTGTCCGGTGGCGAAGGCGAGCAGCCAGTTGAGACGCCACATCGGGTCGGGTTCGTTCCTTATCAGCTCCGCCGCCTGCGCGGGGGACAGGACCTTCATCGGCCTGCGCCTGCCCGACACCGGGCGGACCATCTTGGCCGGATTCGTTCGTATGAGGTTTTCGTCACGCGCGGCCTCAAGCGCGTTCTTCAGGACGGACCAAGTGATCGTGGCCGTCTTCGGGCTGTAGCACTTCAGGCCGTCCTGAATGGCGGCCATGTCCTTGTGGCCCAGCGAGCTGATGCGCCTCGCGCCGGCTATCTTGTTCAGCCGCACGATGGCGTTCTCGTAGCTTCGCCTGCTGTTCGGACGCAGGTTGGCCTCGGCCCGCTCGTGGTACCAAGTCTCTAGCCAGTCCATGAGGCGCGGCGACGGCGAGTTCGGCGTGAAGCCCTTGCGCACGTATGCGTCCAGCTTCATCCTGAGCCTCGCGTTCGCCACCGCCTTGGTCTTGCCTTGGGCCGTGAGCCGCCTCCTGCGCCCGGTGGCCCTGTCGGGCTCTATGTCTATCGCGGCGTGCCAGATTCCATCGGCGCTTCTGTATGTCGAGCCGCCGCCACCCATTGCCATCATTGGTCTCCCATCGTGTGAAATGCGTAGCCAAATGCGTAGCCACAACGGGCCACCCAGAGGCATCCACAGTTACCTGTGCGAAATGAAGACCGTTGGAATTAAGCCGTTTCTAAGATTCCCGAATAGTTAGCCGATAATGTACGTTATGTCAGATTAGGTTTTCGGAAGAAACCGGGAAGTGGCCAAAATCAGCGGAAAACGGCGGGATAACGCCGTTCTTCGTGCGCGCGTCATGGAAGGACGGCACTCCCGTTTACGGCTATATCCGGCTATTTTCGGCTGGAATAGGCACACGATAGGCACACGTTCGGCACACGCGCCACACCGGCCGGACCGGGCCGATACGCATACCGGGGGTTGTCATCACACGACGAACCCGGAAGGCGACGACATGGCAGACACAGGCGGACACACGACAAGACGAGACAAGGGAGCCGGCGCGATCACGAAACTCGGCAACGGCAGATACCGGGCGTTCGTCGAACTCTCCCCCAACCCGGCCGACGGCTCCAGACGACGCACCAGCGCCACCGGCCACACCCGGACCGAAGCCCTGAACAACGCCCGCGCCAAAGCCCGCCGCATCGAGGAGGACATCACCCTGGTGGACGAACCGCCCACCGTGAACGAATGGATGCGACGCTGGATCGACGAGATCGTGACCCCCAGACGCGCACCCAACACGACCCGGTCATACCGGTTCCGCATCGAACACGACATTACCCCCGTCATCGGCGCCGTACGCATGGACAGGCTCAAACCCGCCCACATACGCCTCGTCGAACGCCACTGCCTCGAAGGAAACCCCGCGAAAGGCATCCAGGGCAAATCCCCCGCCACGGCCGCCCTGACCCACACCGTCCTGTCCGAGGCATGCAAGGCCGCCGTCGCCGAAGGCATCATCCGCAGCAACCCCGTGGACGCGGTCGAGAAGAACCGGGTGCCGCCCGCCCCAATCGCCACCCTCACCCCCGGACAGGCCGCCATGCTCATCCACGCCGAAACCGACCCGCGATGGAGCATCATCTGGCGGCTCCTGTTCATCACCGCACTGCGCGAAGGCGAAGCCCTGGGCGTCACGCGCAACGAGATCGTCCGCTCCGACGGACTGCCCTGCCTGCTCGTCGAATGGCAGCTCAAGGAATTCGACGGCATCACGGACATGCCCGCCGGCTTCGAGGCCCGCCGGCTCGACGGCCGCACATGGCTCACCAGACCCAAGACCAGATCCGGACGCCGGCTCATCCCCCTGCCCGCCGACCTCGCCGCCGACCTCGCCGCCTATACGGCCGACCATCCCGACATCGACCCGGACACCCCATTGTTCCGCTCCGGCCGAGGCAACCCCATCCGCAAGGAAACACTCCAGAACGCATGGCGAAAAGCGTTGGAACGGGTGGGGCTGCCCCGCGTGCGCGTCCACTCCGCACGCCACACGGCGGCCACCGCCATGGCGCGCATCGGCGTCTCCGACCTCGCCCGCCGTGCCATCATCGGCCACGCCGACATCGGCACCACGAACGCCATCTACACGCACGTGGACGCCGACATGCTCGCCGGCGCCATCGACGGCGTGGAACGCCTCATCGAAGGATAGTCGGTCAATCACCGCAAGGTCCACGAGCCCGTCGCCCGTGGACACGGCCGCGCCCCAGTGGTCGATTACCGGCAATCACTCCGCGTAATACGCGGCCGGATTGTTCTGCACGTCAATACGCCGCCATGCTTTGACCAGTTCGACGGTAGGCGCGTACCGTTCGATGGCCGACCGGCTACCGTCGTACCGTCCGGCCATATCATTGTCCATAGAGATAACAGTGTCTGCCATGATATGACGCGCTTCCTTTGCCGTAATGGCCTCGCGATGCCAATTACCGTCAAAAACGTCGTCGGCAACCCAAGCGTCACGTTCCGCCATCGAGTCAAACACGTAGAGATTGCCCGGCCACGACCCGTCATTCCATGTCGTGCCGATACCGTGAATCCAACAAAAAGCGTAATAATAGCGAGTTTTAAACATGATGCACACTCCTCGTATCGTCCCGATATCATCGACGCCGACATGCATGCGTCCCCCGGGCGGCGACCGTGCGGACGTGTTCAGAACAGGACCGGGTTCGTCGGCCTCGCCATCCGGCGGGCTATGAGCCGCACGTAATCCGGATCCATCTCCGCCGCCACGCAACGCATGTTTTCGATCCGGCACGCCTCCAACGTGGTGCCGCTGCCGGCGAACGGCTCCAACACGAGGCCATTCTCCGGTGTGACGAGACGCACCAGCCAGCGCATCAGTTCCAACGGTTTCACCGTCGGATGGCGGATCCCGTCCACGGTCGGCCTCTCCCCCGGTCCCGCCTTCGGACAATACCGGAACACGGGATAGAAGCGGGATGCGCCGCCGGCATCATCGTATTCCGCACCCGTATGGGTCATGCCCCAGCCGTCACCGGGTTTCCTCTTGATCGCGCGTGGTTTGCCTTTCCGGCTGACCGTCACCCCGGACTGCCGGTCAAGCTCTCCGGCCATGGTCCGGTCGAACAGCATGTTCGGCGTGAAACGGGCTTCGGCCGTGTAGTCGGTGCGATCCGCTTTGTCCGCGCCGTATACATGGTTGTCCCGCGGTCCGGAACCGAACCGTCCATGCCGGTTCTTGTTCTTCGCCTCGGTCTCATCCGCCGTGTTGCGGAATGGGACGCGGCATGAGTCGATGTGCAGCGCGCCGGTCCCGTGTTCGAGCAGATTGTGGGCGAGGGTCCCGTCCAAGGGCTTGCGTGCGAGGCAGATGGGCTCATGCGCGGGCTTCAGCTGGCTGTACCAGCCGGCCCATTGCTCCGCCTGCCCGGTTCGTGTCGCGCCAGGCTCCCTGTCCACGAGCATGCCCGCATCCGACCCGTGCGGCATGCCGGACGCGTACACCCAGTCGATCTGGTCGCGGATCTCGAAGCCCGCATCCTCGATAGCACAGGCGAGACGATGATAGGTGCGGCTCGCGCCGAACGCGGCCACATGCCCGCCCGGCTTCAGGACGCGCAGGATATCCCGCCACAGATCCACGTCGAACGCGACGCCCGTCGAATCGAAGCCCAGGTTCATGAAACCGATCTCGTACGGCGGGTCGGTGACCACCGCGTCCACGCTGTTGTCCGGCAGCATGGCGATGAGGTCGCGGCAATCCCCCGGCATCAGACGGATGCGGCCGTCATCCCATTGAATAAGACTCATGGCTCCACGTATGCGTTCCCGCCATGCAGGCGCGCGCCGATCATGAGCGCGCGGGGACGCGCGGCCGCGTAGGCGAGCCGACGGCTGTCGCCCGGATAGGTGCGCACGTTGCCGCCCCCATCCCGGGTCTCGTAATAGACGACCGTTACCGGCCGGCCGTTCAGGCTCGCATCATCCCAGCCGACCACCCTGACCGGCATGCTCCCCGGCCCGTAGCCGCCCGACAGGAGAAGCCTGGCGAGCAGCCTCTCCTCCATATCGCGTCTCGAAACAACCATGGGAACCGGTATGCGTCACCCGACCCATGCAATTCCGAACCCGTTTCTTGATGTCCGGATCGCGTCGCAAGCCGTTGTTCCGGCATTAGGAACAGGGCGCGGGCTTCGATGGGTGGATGCCAGCCGCGCCAGTCGACGGGGGCCGCCTGTCCCATGCGGGCGGCAGCCGGAAATCGGTCAGGTCGGCGGGCCATTCCAATGCGTTCACCGGCCAGGCTCCTTCATGCTTTCGTCGAGAATCCGCTGGATTTCCTCGCCCGTGTAGGATCCGTAACGGTCGAGTCTGCCGGCGACCGTCCGGATCTGGGGCCTGTTGTTCCTTGCGACGAGTCGCGCCCTGACCCACAATGAGTCCATGATCTCGCCGGTGGAGCCCATCGCCGGGTCTATCCGGTGGATGATCGCCGCGTTCACCAGCTCCGCCTGCACGTCGCCGCCGATGCGGAGCACGTCGGTCCGGTATTCCGGATATTCCATGGTCACGGCGAAACCGGTCATCGAGATGATCGTCTCCACCTGCAATCGGACGGACATATCATCGTCCATACCGGTGGCATGCTGCTGGCTGGTCTCTCCGGTATCGTCCTCGCGCAGCATGATGCCCTGCTGCACGTATCCGAACCGGTGGCCGGCGACCGCATGACCCGCCTCGTGCAGACGCAGCCGCATCGGAGGTTCGGGCGGCCTGGAATGGCGGATTGCCCGGAGTTTCGCGACCCACCAATCGTATGTGCTTATCATCGCCTGCCTCCCGTCATCACGTCCAATATGACGGCCAATGGCACGACATCATGGTTGGCGTGGGCCTTACACACGGGACCGTACCAGCCGGTTTCGGGCATATCCTCACAGTCGGGGCCGTCCGTCCGCATCCAACGGCGGATCGCGACCACGGGTCTGCCGCAGGATTCGTAGTCGCCGTCGCGGGATACGCCGGCCGTGCATCCTAGACACAGCCAGGACGGGTCGTATGCGGCGAAGACGCGCATCGGGTCGTATGGCAATACGCCCGATAGCGGTGGCATGAGCGACGGATCATGCTTCCAGCAGCCGGCATCGGCCACGGCCTTCAACACCTCCGATAGCGGGACGACATCATGGTTGGCATGCAGCTTGCACGCGGGCCCGTAGACGCCCTCCTCGGGCAGAAGCCCGCTGTCGTCGTACCCGTCGTCGCGTGTCCAACGGCGGATCGCCACAGGCGGTTTGCCGCACATGTCGAAGTTCTCGCCTTTCCAGCATCCGGCCGCACAGCCGAGCCGCAGGGCCAACGGGTTGCATTGTTCGGCGATGAGCTTCGGATCATACGGCAATGGCTGTTTGGTTTCACTCATAGTCTCGGCTCCCCTTTCCGCTGCGATATGCGTTCGCGGTTGACTTCCTCCCCCGACTGAAGTCGGGGGATTCTTCCCCTCGCGGGGAGGAGTTTCCTGTGGGTTTAGACGATCCACGCTCTTTGGGTGTGAATCATCCAGTCGAACATCGCCGCAGGCAGGCAGGCCTCCAGGTCGCCGACATCGAACCGGCGGTGGTATCCGACCCAGCCGCGCAACGCGTTCAGGACCTCCGTCACTGGTACCACGTCGCGTCTGGCGTGCAGCTTGCATACCGGGGAGTACAGGTCGCCCGTGGAATCGATCGCGTCGTCGAGCAGACGATCAGCCTCCCGCTCCCCCATCGGCGCACCGCAACCGGCGGACGGCCGCAAACGGCCAGGTCGGCATCCGAGAACACGCTCGCGCCGCATCACGTCCCCCAGCTGACCGGGATGTCCGCGCTTTTCGCCGTCTCCAACAGGAGCCGGAACAGCTGGATGGCATCTTCCTCGCCTTCCATGGGGTCGAACCGGATGCCGTCATTCCCTGCCATGGCGGTCTCCAACATGAAAGCCACCTGACTGTCCGCGCCGACGAACGCGAACCCGGAACCGGCTTCCACCCACTCCCGGCGGCCCACGTCCCACCGCAGGTTCAGATACCGGCCGAATCCACGATGCGTGTCCGCGCCGATCCACACGGAACGGCAGCAGTCCAGGAACTCGGATGACGTGATATCCACGCTCAACCCCGATTCGACCGAACCGGACACGAACGGGATGCGAGCCGCCAGCATGGCGGCCAACGGTCTCAACCACTTCGCATCACCGCCGGACGCGATACGCTCCCCATCCACGATGGCCGTGGAATCGTCGGCGCCGGAGGGAATGTCCCCTTCGCCGGTCATGCGGGACACGCCGTCCGGGTCGGACCTCCAATCGTATTCGACCGGATTGTTGCAGGTCTCGTCATTGGTCTCCACGATGATGCGTTCGACACTCATGATTCCTCCAACTGGTATCCGATGTGGCGCAGCGCGTCCGTGATGGTTTCGCCCGGTTCGCCTTCAAGCGACCGCCCGCCATACTTGTCGTATATCCGCCATTCGCCGGGTTCGGACTGGTAGGCGTATACGGTGCCCGCCGGCTTCCCGTCCGGCGCCGTCAGTTCGATCGGCTTCGACTCGCCCCGCTCCGACCGCCATCGTGCAGTGCCGTGCGCGCGATCCATGAGCGTCAGGCTCGCGCCGTCCAGTCCGGCTTCCAGCAGGCTCATATATTGGCTGTCATCGTTTTCGCGGATATGCCAGTCGTCGCCGTAGTCGTCCTCCATGCCGATCAGGAGCAGGGGCAGGCCGGTGCGGCCGTGCCCCTCGTCGCGCACGATTTCGAACGGTCGATCCAACTCGTTGAACGCGGTCTGCCAGACGATCCAACCCTTGTCGCCGACGCGCGGCGAATCCGGGCCATACCCGTCGTCCTGCCGATCGTCGTAATGGAACCGGTCGAGCAGCCGATGCTCGAAGCGTTCGTCAACCGGATTCATCGTCCTCTCTGCCTTTCCCTGCAATCCCAACGGTCGTAGCATGTGGGGCATTCGTATTGCGCGTATTCGGGATTCCACTTGGCGTGCTCACGGCATACCAGACGCCAGCATGCCTCACATATCTCGCCGCAGTCCGTGCAGTTGACGCGCCCGCAACAGGGGCATTTCCTCGCATGCTCCTCACACAACGGTATGCCGCAACCGCCGCAGTGGTCAGCCACGTCATCCGGCTCGTACGGCCCGTGGATTGAATCTTCGCAGGTTTCGTTCGCGTTCATGATGGTTCCTTTTCAATCCTTGCCTAACAGGTCAAGTCCGGCGCATACCGTCTCCCATACGGTCTTGTCGTCGAATGCGATGAGCATGCCGGATATGCTGTATTCGCTCGCATGAGGCAATTCCCCACCGCAATCCACGGCCGCACGCCAGGTGCCGTCGAACATGCCGTAGTCGTCCAGATCGTCCGCATACGACACGTCCGACGTTTTCGCATGGCCGAGCCGTCGGAATTCCTCGTCGGTAAGAAAGCGCCATTCGCGCGTATCGTGCACGCGCAGGTCGTCGCGGTTGGCTTGCAGTGTAGCGAGTATCGCCTTGCGGGCGGTCGTGTGGAAAGATGCTGTTTTCATGATGTTCGTCTCCTTTTCGTCCGTTCTACGTGCGACGCGAATTCCAATGCCTTCTCGCCCTTGTCGGTCAGCGCGTCGAACACTTGGTCGATGTAGTATCTGCGTTCCAGCACGCCCAGCTCCCGTAGTCGTTGCGATTCCTCCGCCGGTTTGACCACGCCATACGGTTTAAGGTCTTTCAGGATTGCGATGTCCCGCCCGTCCAACAGTGGCGGGTCGTCGGGTTCCAGCAACGCTTTCAGACGGTTGGCCTTGTTCTCCATGTCGGATACGACTGCGGCCAGCGAATCAGGCATGGGCGTATCCGTACCGTCGCACAGGCTCGCCCACCGTTTGCGCTTGCCTTTCGCCTTGTCGAGGTATCTGTCCGCCGTGAGGGTGATTATCCGCACGCGGAATTCGTCGAAGTCGCAGACTCCTTTATGCCTGTTGTAATCCCGCCAGAAGAAGAGACCATTCGGACGAATCGCGCAATCAAGGAACACGAACACGTTATCCTTAGGGCCGCGAATGTCCGCGACGCGGTCGGAGTACTCCGATTCGACCAGCGTAAACTCCACGCCTTCCTTGCCCAGCCTGTCCAATAGGTCGCGGACGGATTGCAGCGTCTTCTCGATGTTCAGCATGGTTCACTCCTTGTCCAGTCGGTGCACGTTGGACAGCATGTGCGATGCGGCGTTACGGCGCGTCTCATACGGGGTGCCGAGTTCCTCGCCCAGCAGCCACCCCTCGAACACGGACACCGGGTCATGTCGGCCGAAGTATTTGTTGTTGCAGGCTTCGCACACATGCATGTAGTGTTCGGCCATGTCTTCCACATCCTTCGCCTCCTGCTCGTCGCCAAGCGTGTCCCGGCACCATTCGGCGGTCTTCTCGAACTTGTCTTTCAACCGCATGAGACGGTCGGTGCGCGACATGGGCGCGGCCAGCAGGCGCGCCAGTTCGTCCAATGCCCGTTCCTCGCCCATGTCGGCTGTATCGAGGACGGTGTTATCCTCGACAAGCTCGTACCGCGTGCGGACGATGCGGATGGTGTCGCTGTCGGGAAGGTTGACGGTGACCTCGTATCCCGCTTGGGGGTCGAATGCGGTGATACGTCCGAACTGGTGGTCATTGTATACATGCCAGTCCGGCAGTATGCGGGTGACGGTGTTGAGGATGTCGCGTGTTTTCATTTTGTCAGTTCCTTTTTAGGAATCGTGTTTGCTTGAATCAGTCCCAAGTGCTCATGTAGTACCCGTTCGGGTCGATTCCGTCAGCCAGATAAGCGTCGGCGCAGTCGTCCACCTTGAACATGGGGCGGGGGTTCGCGCCGTAATCGGCCTTGAGGCGCTTGTTCCTCAGCTCCTCCCCCTCGAAACGGTCCTTGATCGGGGTCACGTACCCGCCTTGCGGGGAGTCGATGTTCCCGGACACGACCTTGCTGGCGAGTCTGCGGACGTTGACGCTCTTGCCCGTCTTGCTGACCTTGGTCACTTGGTAGAAGTCAACGAGGGTCATGCTGTAGCCCCAAGAGCTGACGAAGATGTCGCCCTCGTGGACCTCCATGCCGGTGGTCGGCGTGTGTTCGAGTGTTTTGGCTTCTTGGTTGAGCATTTTCGTCTTCCTTTCCGTCTGTCCCCTCACGCATGCGTCCCCGTTTCACAGGCCCTTCGCCGTGAGGATCGAATCGGCTTCGCCGGTGAAGTCGTGCCGGCGGCGCAGCCGTCCCGCCTCGTAGCGCGCACCGCGCGCCGTCGGGTCGATGTCGCGCGCGAATCCGGCCATGATATCCGGGCCGATACGATGCGCGTATCGGAGCGCCGTATACGGGTCGGCGGCCCGGACGAGCGCGCGCTCGCCGCCCGGATGCTTCCCGCACGCGATCTCCCAGGTACCGGGGTCATCGCACCAGCCGATCAGCCGTTCCAACTGGGCGGGCGTGCAATCCTGGCTGGCGATCAGCTGGTAGGCGACATCCGCCGACCATGACGGGCTCGTCTCCTCCATGAGGTCGATGAGCAGGGAAATCTGGCCTGGACGGAGTCTCGCATGCGCGGCCAGATCCGCCATGACGCCGTCCCCGTGCTCGAACAGGGCGAGCAGCTGGGTTCCGTCCAGGGTGGCTATGGAATCGTCGAATCGTTCCATGCCCCGGGTATGCGTCCCTGATCGGGGACGCGCCAGATGACGCTGGCGGGGCGCCGACCGTCCGCATACCGGTAGCGGAACCGTATGTACGGGTGCCGCCCGCGCCCGCGTGCGCCGATGGTGACGGGGATGCGGAACCGTTCGCCGGGCCGCAGGGTGACGGGACGTGGGGCGATTACGGTCGCGTACACGTCCCGATCATCCCTTGCGATGTCGGACCAGACGGGGTCGTGGACGGGATCGTCCGGATCCGGACGGCAGGCCTCGAGCCGGGGCCGCTCCTCGAAGCATTCATGCAGTTCGTCCATGCGGTCCGACTATGGGCGCAACGGAATCAGCCCCGCTCCGCCGTCATGCGCGCGTACGAATCGAACAGGATCTTGAGGCGCGCGTCGTCATCGTCCCCCAGCCGTCTATCCGCGCCGAACGCCACGTCCGCGACCTTGTCCAATTCCCGGTGGGCGGCGCGTAGGTCGGTCGGCATGTAGTCGGGATCGTACAGGTCTGCCAGGGACTGGCCCTCGTGCCCGGTGCGCACGTCGATGATCCCGCGTCCCGCGTCGATGACCTTCTGGCGAAGTTCGTCGGACAGCTGCGGCAGCGGAAGGTTGTTCCACACGACGGTGTTGCTGAATCGGTAGTCGGATTTCAGTCTGCCGCCGATGGCTTTCTGCCATGTCATGAACATCGCCGATTCCATGACGGCGAAATTGAAACCGTCCGGATCATCAATCGTGAATAGAAGGTTGCTGGAAATCTTCTCGGCCGGGCACCAGTCGGCGGTCGCGTACTCGCGTCGGCCGCTGAAGACTCCGGGAACAGCGAGGTAGTTGTGCGCCGGCTGGTGGTTGTCCCTGAACAACCACGGCGTCGAACGGTTCTTGTATGCATCGCCAGTCTTGGTGGCGTTCTCCCTGTATTCACGGCATGCCGCCACTCTTCGGGAGATGAATTTCGACTTGCGCATGTCCCCCGGTTCCGCGTCCGCCAGCCACAGGCACCAACGGTCGATACCGTTGATGAGCTCGCGGGATCCTTGGAACGGATGCACGTATTTGGCGGCTATCGGGTCGGCCATGGCCTCCGCGTGGCCCTCAGGCGTCTCGATCAGCAGGTTGCCGTTGTCGAGCGGCATGGAGCCGAAGTTCGCGAGGTTCAGCATCGGGGACAGCGGGCCCTTTTTCTGGCTGCGCGCCGTCACGAACACGTCGGGCGCTGCGAGCAGGTAGCCGTTGACGTGCTCCGGCCGGCTTTCGGCCGGCTCGGCCTTGATGTCCGCATACGAGTAGAGGGCCGGCTTCTCCTTGTTCCGGCTGAAGCCGATGATGACGACGTGCACGTTCGCGTTGTCGGTGGTCTGGGCGTCCCACATGAACGTGCGGTGCGCGAACCTGATGTGCCATCCCCGTTCCCTGACATGGCCGAACAGGGGCGCGACCTGCTGGCCCTGGGTGATGCTGTTCGTGGACACGAACGCGAACTCGGCCGACTGATTGTCCTTGAGGTAGTCGATGGCCCTGTAGTACCAGCCGGCCACGTAGTCGAGGCTTCCGCCGGCCTTGCCGCACACGAGTTCCATGTCCTGCTTGATCTGCTGCGTGCGCTGCTGGTGTCCGATGAACGGCGGGTTGCCCATCACATAGTCGCAGTGGTCGCCGGGTAATAGTTCGTTCCAGTCGAGGCGCAGGGCGTTGCCTTGTTGAATATGGGCCGTATCGGTGAACGGGAGCCGGGGCAGGCCGCTGATGGTCGATTCGGTATCATCCAATGCTTGCTGTTCCGCGATCCATAACGCGGTGCGGGCGACCGCGCAGGCGAACCCGTTGATTTCAATGCCGTGGAAGTGGCTGATGCTGACCCTGACCGGGTTCAGGTCGTCGCCGAGGTCGAGTGCGAGCTGTCCGTCCTTGTCCAAATCGGCGAGGATCCGATTCTCGATGCGACGCAATTCCAGATACGTTTCGGTCAGGAAGTTGCCGGAACCGCAGGCGGGGTCGAGGAACCGGAGGCCGGCTATCTTGTCGTGGAGTTTGTTGAGCGCGTTGGTGCGGGAACCGCCTGCGACCGGCCTGGCCTCCGCCCCCTCGAGTTCGGCTTTCAAACCGTCGAGGAACAACGGGTCGATGAGCCTGTGGATGTTCTTGACGGACGTGTAGTGCATGCCTCCCTTGCGCCGTTCGTCATGGCTGAGGGTTTCCTCCATGAGGGAACCGAAGATGACGGGGCTGACGCCGCTCCAGTCGAAGCCTTCGCTGATTTCCAGCAGAGCGTCACGCAGTTCCTCGGTTAAAGGTGGTACGTCGATTTGGTCGGCGAACAGGCCACCATCCACGTAGGGGAACGCTTTCAACGGTTCCGGCAGGTAACGACGCCGCTTCCCGATCGGCGTGTCCAGCACCTCGAACAGGTCATAGAGGTCCTCGCCCAGCCGGTCGGGCGTGGATGCCGCCACATAGTCGCGGAGCGCGTCCGGTTTGAACAGGTTCGCGTCCTCCGCATACAGACAGAACACGAGGCGCACGGTCAGCATCGCCAGCGCGTCATGCTCCGCCGGATCGTCCGGATGTTCGAAGCATTTCGCCAAAGAGTCATGCAGTCTGGCGACCCGTCGGCCGGCCTTGACCGACAGCCGCTCCTGTTGTACGACGCGGGAGTTCTCGTGCGTGAACAGGCGGCCGATCTCGCTGATATGGTTCGGCAGGTCGGCAAGCGTGAACTCCGATTGCGGCGTACGGGCCAAAGGGTCGGCCTCCAGATCGTAGAGGCGGAACGTTCCGAAATCGCAGGTGATGAGCACGGACGGGCGTTCCGACGGCGGCAGGCTGTCCGCATACCGTTTCGCCTGTTGGACCGGCGTGACCATGCTCCCCTGGCGTGGCTCCGGCCTGTCCAGGTCCACGCCGAGGCTCTTCTGCTCGACGAGCACACGGGCCTGGATCATCAGCGCGTCGATGAACCCGTCCAACGCGGTGCGCCGTTCGAACCAGAGCACCTGCCTGTCGCTCGTGTCCGGGATGAGCAGCACCCTGTCCAACAGGTCCCGCCAGTACTGCTGGGTGTCGGATTTCTCGTCGCCGCGTCCCGCCCATGATTCGGCGAACCTGGCCGCCCTGCTCTTCAGATCATCCATGGGACACCATCGTATCCGGTTTCCCGCATGCCGGTCGGATATCGACCACATCATGCGGCGTGATCGTCCACAGGCATGCCTGTATCCACCGGTCAGGCAGCCGTTTCGGACCCCACGATCGCGTTCGCCCTATACTGTATCGCTTTCACTTCGGCGGGATCGTCCCAATGCCCGTCCAGCCACCGGTCGTACTCGGCGGGCGGCCATGTGTTGGCGTCCAACGGGGCGCACGGCCAATGGTTGATGATGCAATGGTATTGATCGAAATCCGTGCAGAGCACGCGGCTTTCATCGACGCGCAGGTGCAGGAGCTCCAACCCGTCGTACTGGTTGCGGAAGCCCGGATACCGTCGGTCGGGGCGCGTATGCGCCCTGCCTTTCGAATCGACCCAGCGCGCCCACGCCCATAACGGGGCCGCGTCCGGGCCCGGACGCGGCATGCCGGCATGCTCCATTTCGCCCATCATCCACCGGTAGGCGGGGCTGATGCCGTCCCACCAGTCCGAATCCCCGTTCTCGGCAATGGATTTCGCGCGCGCGGCGCTCCATGATGGAGTGTACGAACCGGAACGGTCGAACGCGGCCCTGACATCCGGCCACCGTTGGAACGAATACAAATCGATCAGAAAAGACTCCTTTTCTCAGCATTCCCATTTGACGCGGCGACGGTACAGCCGGGGATCGTCCCAATCGTCGTCCATGAGGCCGGTGTTCGCCTCGCGCACGGCGAGACGGCAACGGTCGCGAACCGTATGGCGGCCCACGTAATCCGGATACCAGTCATCCTCGTAGTCATGCCAGCTGTGCCAGCGCCGGCCGGATGGGATGTGCGCCTTCCGGCTCTGCGAATACGCATATGCGGTCACGTCGCCTTCAAGGGTCGGCGGTTCGGACGGGTGCATCCAGTTGTGTCGCAGGTACGTGTAGCCGTGTTCCAGCGCCTCGCGCTTGAGCACGCGGTATGGTTTGTCCTTGAATGTGCGGGACATTCGTTTTTCCCTTCCACTAGGTTTTAGTCCGCCTAATAGAAGTCGTGGGGTTGCAACATCGCTTTTCCTTTCCGATAGCCAACTATACAAAGAACAAACGAATAGTCTTTGATGTTATTGCGTATCCAATGTATTGATATGTACGTCAAGTTGACGTACAATACACGGTATGACAAGCACTATTACGGAACCGGCACGCAGCTCACGCCTCAACATGCGCCTCACGCCAGAACAGCGCCAAACCATAGATATAGCGGCCTCTCTCAAAGGCTCCTCCATAACACAATGGGCCATCGACCATCTCGTCACCGACGCACGCCGGGATATCGAAGAGGAGACCGTCACCCGTCTGCCCTCCAAGGCATTCGACGAATTTCTCAAGGCGCTTGACAGACCCATGCCGAAGGCCGCGAAGGATCTCATCGAAATGGAACCCGACTGGATATGAGATTCACCACACCACGGCGCATAGAGTCCTCCGACATGCCCGATGGCTTTGACTGCGGCATTACGCTCATTGATGAATGGCTGTCCACGAGATCCCGTTCTGCCGAAAAACAGGGAACGGCCGTCGCGTACGTCACCTACGCCGAATCAGGGGGACTCGCCGGATTCTACTCTCTCAGCGCACACGCGATGGAACGCTCCAATATCGCCGGTGGATGGCTACAGAGGAACGTTCCCGAGCGAGTGCCCATGATACTGCTCGGTATGCTCGGCGTGGACAGACGTTTCCAAGGCGAAGGCCTCGGCAGGAAACTGTTGCACGATGCGGTCATACGTTCCTTGAACATCAGCTCCGAACTCGGGGCGAGGGCCCTCATAGTGGATCCCGTGGATTCAGCCGCAGCTAGATTCTACGAGAACAACGGCTTCCAGCACATTCCGGAATCAGAACGAATGTTCCTCAAACTCGCGGGCAAGCATCTCGTCTAGCATTCTTGGCTTCCTCCATCCAGCAGATCGCGCAGCACCCACAGGGCGAACCGGGCGCCGTTCAGCGCATCCTCGGGAAGGCCGCACGGATATGAAACCTCGACCCCCGCATGCACGTTCCCGTCCGCATCCACGCCATCCAGCATAGTGACGGCCAGGGTCAGGCATCGCAATCCGCGTTCGGGCGTCGCGTCCCCGCGGACGAGCAGCCAGACTGGCGGCATCGCCATCGGCTTGCCGGGATCGAACGAACGCGCCTCGTCGGCGACGATGTCCGGGTCGAACGGTTCCCGCAGTTCCAGCCCGTACGTGATGTTCCCGGCATGGTCTTCGAGCCTGATGCGGGACATCGTGCCGGACGGTTCGGATGTTTCGGATTCGACGGCGTACAGCCGGTAGCGGATGGAATCAAGCATTATCCCCATGGTAGCCCGGGCGTGCGGTTCCTATTCTCGTGGGGGCCGCCGCGTGCCGTCCGCGTTGAATTGGGCGAGCTGCCCGATCGCGTTGCCCGTGTTGTTCAACGCGCCGTTCAGCAGGCGGATCCGCTCCCCCGTATCCTTGGTTTCGAGCGCGAGCCGCAGCTGGTCGATGGCCGCGTTCACCTGATTGCGGTACGTGTAATCATCATTCGCGGATGATGCCGTCATGCCGTCTGCCTTCCTTTTGTCCTTGGGGCTGATATGCGTTTTCAGCGGATCAGTTCCAGAAGCCCTCGGTTCTCGTTCCTGCCGAACCGGTGCAGTCTCGAATACTCCTTGAGCGCGTGTTCGAGGCGGCCGGGCTCGGCCCAGTATCGTTCCAGCCATGCGCGGCTCTTCACCTGTTTCAATCCGAGGGTCTGCTTGCAGTAGTCGGATGGTTTCGCCCGTTTGGAGCCGTTCGTGTATTTGCCGTACATGCCCTCGTTGATGATGACCAGCATTTCGATTTCGGGATGGGTTCGCAGGTTCACGACCTCGGCCGCATGTTCGTACCCTCGGGGTACGCGCAGTACATCCGAGTCCGAATCAACTATTCGGACGATGAGCAATGGATGTTCGCCGTATGACATGTTGAGGAACCGGTCGAGCATCCGCTTCGATTCCTTGCGCGTGAAGTACCATGTTCCGCGCAGCTGGTTGGGCACGATAAAATCGGCCGGTATTGTCAGTTCCCCTCGTTCGATGAGGGTCGTGAGTATGTACTGTTCGGCCACGCCCTCGCAGACGAACAGCACGTACTGGCCTTCCGCGTTAAGCATGCACGTACCTTCCCGCATAATCCTGGAGGGCGCGGACGGCCGCGTATGAGGGCGCGGTGCCGGGCACCCGGTTGGCGAAGAAGGAGACGCTCTTCTTCAAATCGGTGCGGCCCAGGTATGCGCCCAGATTCCGGAGGGCGAAGCCTTTTCCATCGCGGACGGCGAACCATATCGAATCCTTGCGGGTGAAATGGTCCAGCAGCTCCGGATAGTGGGTGGAGAACAGGAGCGTGGCCCCGTGCGGGTTCGTGACCGGGGAGGCGAACAGGTCCATGATGGTGAATACGAGCTGCTTGTTGATGCTGTTCTCCAGTTCGTCCACAATCAGATAGCCGCCCGCGCGCAGTGTCTCCAATGCTCGGCCGACCAGTGCGCCGCCTCTCAGGGTGCCGGATGAGACCATGTTGACCAGCGAGTTCGGGGTGACCTCCCGCTCCTTCCCCTCATTGCGGAATTTCAGATGGATTCCGTCCTTGTCGTAGTCGAGGCGTTCGATGCTGGCATCGAACAGCGTCACGACGGGGCGGGCCGGGCTGATGGTGAGCGTCGGGGACACCGGCAGCAGTTCGGTCGCGATGTCGGTGTCCTTGACGAAGGCCCCGCAAATACTCCGGTCGGGCGGCAGATACCGTTTCGCGTCGGCGGACAGTTCGCCGCGGACGCCGGGCCTGCCCACGTTGCGGGATGAGAGCACGGTCCACCGTTCCGAATCCAACGTGCCGTTCATGGCGGAGGCAAGCATTTTCTTGCTGAGCTTGCCGTGGTGGATGCTCAGGGTCTCGCGGATGAACCTCAACGGCGTGCGACCCTCGCCTGTCCGCTCGAGCAGGCTGTCGATGAAATGGAAGCGGCCGTCCTGTTCGAACAGCGCGCGCACCCCGATCCGGTCGTCCATGGTGTCGTACAAGGGGAACAGGTCGGGGTTCAGCGAACCCAGCGACATGCCGCCGGCGACGGCGAGGGCGAGTTCGGTGACCCTCAATGCGGTGGTTTTGCCCGATGCGTTGATGCCGGCGAAGCCGATGACCGTATTGACGCTGATATTGCGGGCCGCGCCGTCGAGCATGTGGGTGTATCCGGGTTCCCGCACGGCATCGATGGCGTACAGGTCCATCCTGCATTCATGGTTTTCGTATAGGCGCAGGCCGCTGATGGCATAGCTCAACAACCTCATGTTTTCTCCCCTGTAAACGTTTTTTCCGTATACATAGAATATCATCGGAGCGGGACCGTCAGATACAGGTCTGCCTGACGCCCAGGCAGCCGGGCATGCCGCCCCGCGACGGGTCGGGCATGAACTGCTCCGGATTGTCCCGTATCGCCGTCAGCAATGCGTCCATGTCGAGCGCGTACAATCCGCTGTTCGACTGCGGGTTGAGTTCGATCACATGCGGCCGCCCGGCATCATCCAGATACAGGTCCATCACATACGGGCCGGTCGCTTCGTCGCGCAGCGCGTGCGCGACCTCGTGCGCGAACGCCTCATACAACCGTGCGATGTCGGGGCGCGATTCGATGCGCCCGCTGTTGCGCGTCTCCTCCATGCGCGGATCATACCGGTTGCCCCGGTTGTCGGCGGGCGTATGCCGTTCCACGCAGCCGGCCCCGCATACCGGTTCCCCGCCGATCACCTGCACCCGGTACTCGTAGCGCATGCGCACCCGCTGCTGGACGAGCGCCGCGTCCGGCTCGCCCTCGAACAGGGCGAGGTCATAGCCGGCCCACCGCCATGCGGCGAACGGGACCCGCTCCGGCTTCCCGCCATACTCGTCCGACTGTTCGAACGTGCCGTCCGGGTCGATGAACGCGAGCGGCAGACGCTTCTCACGCAGCATGAACTTGACGACCGCACCCGCACCGGGATGCCGGTCGAGCATGCCCCGCACCGCCACATCGATCGCATCCCCGTCGCAGGGGACGGATTGCACGTCGCGTCCCAGAAACGGGTGCAACGCGGGGATGAGATCCCACCGGTCGACGTTCGAGGCGGGCAACGTCAGCTGATCCATATACGGCCTGATTCTTACCACGCCGTAATGGGCGAGCGTCATCGGATCCGGCCCCTCGTACGGCCGGCCCGCCACCCTTACATGCGGGTCGGGGAGGATACGTGTCGCGGCCTCCAGGCGCGCCGCCTGTTCGCGCCAATCCTCCGGATCCCCGTCGCCCGGCACGGCCTCGCCGACGTATCGCCCCCATGCGGCGCGGTACGGTTCCGGCGTATCCATCACGTCGGGCGGGCACTTCTGCGGGATGATGTCGATAAGCCAGCCGTTGACCCCAGTCTTAAAAGACGGGGCTTGCGCCGCCAAACCGGTCAATGTTTTCCTCCCAGTTCGGGTATCCAGTTCTCCATCATCGGCCGACGCTTCCCTTTCGGCACCGCCTGTTCGTAGAAGGTGCTGCGTTCGGCGGGCGCCATGTCGATGAGCCAGCAATCGTCGCCGTCGCGCATGATGTCGAGCGACCATTGGCCCGCCAGGTCGAGACCGGGCAGCAATCCGGCCACGTGCGTGGCGACCAGGTCCTTCGTGGCCTCGTATTCGCGCATGAGCGACGGTTCTCGCAGCTTGTAGGTGACCGCGTCGTGCCGCATGTGCGGGTTGTCGGAATCCGGCCAGTCGCGGAAACGATGGTTCATCACCTTGGGATCCCAGTACGGGTGGATGCCCAGCAGCTCATCCGTGTCGCAGTCGATGAAGCAACGGTATTCGCATCGCAGCGGCAGGCCCATGTAGATGGTCGGCAGGTCATGCGTATCGGGGATGTATTCGCGGACCACCATCTCGTTCGTCGTGGAAACCCCGTACGTGGCAGGTTGGCTCAACGGTCCGGCCATTTCGACCGCTTGGGATTGGAGGTACAACAGGTATTCGCCGATCTGCATGACCTCGTGCGGTTCGGTGACGTGCGCGTTCCGGTAGTCGTATTTGCTGCTGAACGTGCCGGTCTTGAGGAAATAAGATTCGTCCGGTTTCAGGCGGAACGCGGCCTGCGCCCAACGGTCCACGACATCCAAGGTGGCGGCGGTCAGGGATTCGTATTCGACGCGCGACAATTGCAGCAGGGTCAACGGCGCTTTGGCTATCGTGGTCTTCGGGATGCGGAAGAACGTCTTGCCTTCGTTCGCCTTGACCAATGCGGGCAGCCAATGGCCCATGCCCGCCGGGTTCATGTCGAGCATCCGGTACATGACCGGATCCAGGTCGAGCAGGTCGAGGCCGGTGCGGAACATGCCGTACGCCTCATGCCGTTGCCTCGCGGAACGTTTCGGATCCGTGGCGCGCCGCCACATATCCAACAGGAGCGGATAGTTCACCGCATCAATCTGACGGTGGATGAGCTCGCCCGCCAACTGGGGGCGCTCCCCCGTCTGCAGGGCATTCACGTCCGATTCCGTCACATACTTTTCCGGGACGGGAGCCAATGCCGGAATCGTGGTCAGACGTTCCCCGTCGAACCGGATGACGCCTGTATCCGACAGCAGTTCACGCACGATCCGCGCATCCAACGCCAACACGGCATCCGACAGATCATGGCCGGAACGGGATTCGACGACGGTCTTCGCGTCCGGACCCAATGGTCCCGTGGGCGCATTCTTCCGGTCGAGTATGTTCGCATGGTAGGAGCGTTCGAACTCGGCGAGCAGGCCGGGCGTCGTGCCCAGCATGGCGGCCGCCGCGTCGATATCCAAGGGGCGTGACTTGTCCGCGTGCAGCAGCCGGTCGAGAAAGCCGGTCATGATTCCTCCTTTCCGCATCGGTTCCCGTATGCGTTCCACATTCCGATGCCGTTTCCCCCCGAAATGTTCCGGCTTTTCTCGGAAGGATGGTGGATATCACAAAATGGGTGTATATTTGTATACATATATGTATATATATATTCCTTTTGGAGGTTTGCGATGACGGCAGAAACGATCACCGTCCCATTGGACACAATCGTTCCGATCAGCAAATTCGGGCATGCGGGGGCAAGCAGCGAGTTCGCCAAGGTCGAGGACGATACACCTGTCACCGTGCTCCGCAACGGAGAACCCACCTATTTCATCATCAACGCGCACGACTACCGCATCTACCGGCAGGCGCTCATCGAAGCCGAAAACAGGCAGGCGAGACACGAGGCGCTGAACGGCATCGGCAAAAGGTTCGGCAGCGTGGACGATCTGATGGCGGATCTCGATGCTTAACGACATATCCCGGACGCCTACCTTCGAACGAGACTGGAAGCGACTGAAGCGAAAACACTACGACCCGGCCAAGCTGCGTAAGGCGATACAAACCCTGATGGCCGAGGACGCGGATACGCTGATCCACACGTACCGGGATCACTCGTTGAAAGGCGAATGGGCGGGATTCCGCGAACTCCACATCGAGGGCGACTGGCTTCTCATCTACCGGATCGATCATGGCGAACTGTGCCTCGTGCTCACCCGCACCGGCTCGCACGATGCCTTGTTCGGTCGTGGAGGGAAGAACTTCTGACCGGTTCAAGACGACACTTCGACCAGGGTCAGTCCGACAATCGCGAACACGAGAATCCATGCGGCGAACAGCACGTACCGTGCGCAGCGCATGCCCAGCAGGTAACGGTCGAACATGCGGTTCCGTTCGTCGAGCATCCGGTACCAAGCATCTTCGCACCGGTCGAAATCGGCCGGGCTCATACGGGTGCCGCCGTACGCTTCCAGATGGTCGCGCAGGGACGGCATCGACGGCGCCGGCCACGGTGCAGACCGGAGCGGGCGGAAGCGCATCGCATCCCATGCGACACGCAATCCACGTCGGAAACCGGCCCTGAAGCCGCTGCCCATGTGGTCCATCAACCTCTCCTGTTCCATTTCTCGACCGCCGAATACAGGCAGGTGACGCGGGTCTGGGACGATGGGTCGATCGGAACGTACCGGCCCGGCATGCTCCCGCCGCAGTCGCAGCGCACCGTGTACCGTTCCGTCGTATCGTCCACATCATCGTCGATTCGTGGCGTGCCGCCGCAGAACGGGCATGGCTTCAACGTCTCGTGTTCGACCGTCGCATGCCTGTTGTTGCGGGAATCCCAGATTCTCGTGGTTCCCATCAGAGCCTGCCCTTCCGCCTGTTTCGTTCCAGACAGTCGTCCATCGCCCGTCCGACCTCCTCATCCGTGATGCCGAACGCCGTGATCAGGTTGCCGACCGTCTGCAGTACGTCGGCGAGCTCGTCGAGCATGGCCTGGCGGCGCTGGTCGCGCACGTGGCCTATCCAGCCGGTCTTCGCCTTGTCCCGGTCGTCGCCGAGCTCGCCGCCCACGTTAACCCCGTAGCAGGCGAGACAGTTCGCATGGTCGTCGAACTCCCGGCCGATGCCGCTCGGATCCGTCGGATCACAGGCCTTCAGATACTGTTTGCACGCCTCCACGAGCTCGGCTGATTCCTCAAGGTTCTTCACGGCCAGCCACTTGTCCCGTTCCAGACGGCCGAACGATCGGACATCCGGGAGATGCACGGTGCGGGTCCCCTCATGAATCGGAGCGGAATCGCCGGATTCCATGCAGGCCACGACCGTTTTCTCGTTCGCATCCCGCCACAGTCCGGGCTTATCCGGTTTCCCATGGTCGCTCATTCGTCTTCTCCTATCTGCTTGTCCAGCCATGTTTCGGCCTCGTACCGGTCGGCCGCGCACGTCCTGAGGCCCCCTGTCTTCAGCCAAGGGGAGAACGACAAGGGTTCTTCTTCGGTTCGATGTCGTATTCGTCGGGGATGGTCGTCCACCGGACGATATCGGCGGGCGTACACAGGTCGTCCGTCTCGTAGGGTTCGGCCTGCAGGGCCGCTTTCGACCGGGCGACGGTCGCGCGCAGCATGGGTGCGCTTACTTGATGGCACATGGTGAGACGTGCGAACGCGCCGTCCAACGTGTCCAACCAAATATCACGCCACAGTCCGACGGCGTGTCCGCCGTCCGGATCGTAGTCGCACCACAGGTTAACGTGCCTTGCGCACCATCGGGAACCCTCCACGGTCGGACTGCCGCATCGCGCGCCGTCCGGTTCGAGATACCGGCAGCGTCCGTCCACGTCCAAGTTCGCCTGACGTTGCCGTTCGGGGTCGAACACAGCCAACCGGTTCCGGGCGTCGGCGGCGCGACGGCGCAACCGTGCGGCACGGCCGGCCACGGCCGACAAGGTGGACGCGGACGATGCGACGCCTTCGATACCGTCCAACATGGTGGGTGGAATGTGGGCGAGCCGGTCGCGCAGTATCCACGTGCGGCTCAACGCCCGCCGATATTCACGCTCCCGGAACAGATGGTCGGCGTGCAACCGTCTGAGCCTACGGTCGATGTAGTCCACTATCAGCCTCCCTCTTGTAGAAGTTCAGGGTCTTCCAACCGTTTGCGAGCCGCCAATGTTCGCCCGGAAACCGAATGAGCAACGGTTGCAGGACGCCTTCGACGATGAGCTGGTCGAGCGACCCTTGGACGGCGACCGTCCGTCCCCGCACGATGGTTCCGCCCTTGGTGACGGCCTCGACCAAACGGTTGTCCAGTTCCTTCGGTTCGGCGTTCTCCCAGTCGAGGTCGGCTGGCCGGTCCTCAAGCGAGTCCAAGGCGGCTTTGGCGAGTCGGCGGAACGAGTCGCGCACTGCGTCCATCTGCCCATCCCACAGGGCCTTCACCGTTTTCTGGGTGGGATTGGGTTCCGCCCAGTTGGTCTGCGCGGCGAAAACCGCAATCGCGGCTTTCTCGATGCGTTCATCCGGCACGGAATCCTCCTCAGAACACGATGATTTTGTAGTCGGGATGCCTCGCGCAATAGTCGCGCAAGTCGCGTAGCCATCGTTTTCCTCCAAGTCTTCCCCGAGCAGCCTGAGTACTTCCGCGTATGCGATAAGCTTCCCGTCAAAAAACGCTTGGTTTAACCGATTCCTCTCTGCAAACGCCTCTTCCCGCTCTGCGTGCGCATCAGCTTCTTTCTCGCGGATTGCATCAATCACGTTCGTAGTCATGGTTTTACTCCTAGTTTTCGTTTTGCAGAATGGCGAGTATGGTGTCATCGCATTCCAGTTTTGGCAGTGGCTGCGGTGTGCTCATATCCTCGTAGAACCTGTTCAAGGCATGCAAGGTTGGTTGTGTTGCTGGACTGTTGGAATCGTAAAATACGTTCGACCAGACATTCCGCGAGTTTTGCACGTATCGCAAGTGCGCGGGACAGAAGAATCTCGGCTTATTGTCACCGGCGAACAGGCATAGCCATTCTCCATTGTCTATAACTTCAAGGATTGCGTCTTCCTCGGTTGACTCCCAGAAGTCGTAAGTCATGTGACAGTCCGGGTAGTCGCATGTCGCCAAGTAGGTTGTTTCCACTCTTACGCTCATTTGATGCTCATTTCGGCTTTGCGCATGATGTACCGCATATCGGAGTATTCGCGCGCCGCCCAACGTTCGATCATTCCCGGTGTGGCGTTTCGCGGCAGCGGGTTCAGGCATATGCCATCCTCCAAACGCTGCATGAGCCGGATGCCCTTCCGGCGACGTTTCGCAGTGAGGGTGACGTGTCTTTCGACGGCCCTGACAACCACCAGCCGGTCGCACCGGTAGCAGCCGTCGAAATCCTCATCGGATTCGATGAGGTCGCCTATCGGACGCACCTGATACACGTCGCCTTTGCCGTACATTGACGCGTAGAATGCGGCGTAGTCACGGTATCTGGTGCAGTACACCTGTTCCGCGTGGCCGGTGCCTTCGATGGCCGACGCGCCTTTTTCGCGTCTGGCGCGGCAGATGGGGCAATCGTCGTAATTGTCTCGACTGTGCCCCGGTTCGATGGTGTCGCCGGGTTTCAGGTCTGGAACTCCACCGTGGTATAGCACGCTCATTGCCGCATTCCTTCCTCGTTCGTGATCGATCGGAGGATGGCCGTCAGGTCGCCGAGCTCGTTCCGGCTCAACCGGATATGGAGCCTCGTATACGGGCCGATGGAATCCAAAGCACGGATCTTTGCGCCCGGGCCGAACAGGAGCATGGCGGGTTCGCCGTCATCGTCGAACATCACGCCGTATCCGCCGTGCGCGGCCTTCCACATGCCGGGCGCATCCGGCGTCCTATGGTCGCTCATTCGCTGTCTCCCATCTGTTCGTCCAGCCATTTTTCGGCCTCGTTCAGGCTTGCGCATTGCCTGCGAATACTGTTTTCCACACCGGATGGCTGCCTGATGAGCAGTATCGCCGTATACCCGCCGACCATGCTCGCCACGACACCTCCGCGCCTGGTATGGGTGCGGGTGGATGCTCAATCAGCATCATGCGTCCCCCTCTTCCTCCGGACGGCCCGCACCGTCACGGTCCAGGTATTTCACATGCAACCGGGTCGATTCACGCATGGGCAGGGAATCCACCCAATCCTCGATCGCGTTCCGCCTCACCCGGTTCAGCCAGGATTCGTACCGGTCGGCGGCCTCGTTCAACGGCAGGCCCACCGCATCGCGCAGCATGGCGGTCACCGCCATGTACGCCATGTCGTCGGTCAGCGGGAGCACGCCCTTCGGGTGTTTCGGACGGATGCTCACCGATTTCACGCCCTCCGGCATGGAACCATCGGGCAGGAGCCCGGTCTTGAAGAACTCGTTCGGGATACGTATGCCCACGCTCCCGTCCGATGTCGTGACGGCCGTGCCGGTCAGCTCCGAACCGTTGTCGTAAATGATGGTGGCGACGGGTTGTGTTTCATGCCTTGTTCCGCTCATTGCTTTTTCCTTTTCCTGTTCCATCATTCGATGCATGATTCCAATCCGCGTGGGTATGCGTCCTACTGTCTAAGCCATGAGAAGAGACGATCCCACACGGAACCCGGAATTGTCCGGATACTCGTTCTGGCCCATGGGAGAGGCCGATCGCGTTGATTACGAAAGACTTGTCTCCCGCCTGCTGCCCGACATTGGTATCGGACATTCCCGTCCACTCCACGGCATCAAGGCCATCGACCCGGATGGCAGCGTGTGCGCCGCCATCCGCACCACCGCCCGCAGGTTCGATACGAACGTGATCCTTTTCGTGGAGGCCTTGGCCGTATCCGAATCCCATCGGGGAAGGAACATCGGCGGCGGGCTCCTGTATCTGCTGGATTCGGCGGCTCCGAGGGAATGCCGCTGGGCTGCCGGCAGCTGCAAACCCGTAATGCGCGGATATTATCGGGATCATGGCTTCACCGTCGGAGATCCGGGGAGACCACTGCTCCTGCCGGATTTCGAGCTTGCTCCTTTGGATTCGGTTTATTCGTGCTGGTTCGCGCGTCGGCTTCATCCCTGAGCAGGAAATCCATTTCGTCCCCGACCCTGATTGAACCATCAGGGAGGTAGACGGCGATGGGCCCGCCCTTGACCGGATCAATCCTGATTAGAGGCTTGCCGGAACGCGCCGCCTCACGGGAAAAGTCATGATCCGCGAAGGACAGGGGATCTATTTCAGCCTTCATCCTGCGAATCCAGCCTGAATGCTCTTCCCCCGGTCTTTCTCACCATTCTTTCGAACGACCTGTCGTTGCAAAGATCGACGAACAATGTCGGGTGTCCGGGATTCCGCTCATCGTAGGCGCGTATCGCGCAGGACATGGCCGTCCGGCGGCCGCCGCCGTCCTCGATGGTTTCGTCGAACACGGCCAAAGCCGCATCCAGGCACGGACCATCATCCTCCGGCGGCGTTTCCACCGCAGCCACGTGCAATGGCAGGCTTCCGTCCGCGCGTCGGACGAGCAGGGATGAGGCTCCGCCCAGCAGGACGAGCGTATCCCCCTCGTCGGTGATGATCGCCGGACCGACGAATATGGCGCCGCTATCGTAGCGGACGCGCAGCGTCCTGTTTCCGTTTTTCTTCGGGTCGATCATTCGTTCGTCCTTTTCACATGCAAATCAACTTTCGATAATCCGGCCCAGCCGGTTGCAATGGATACCGCCCCGTATAGGATGAACGGCCCTAGGCTCCCGGGAATGAGGCCCAGGGTGACGGCCTTCCAGCCGTACCAGATGGACATCAGGAGCAGTCCGATCCTGCATGCGATTATCAGGGTCACGAGAAGGCAGAGGATCAGCCGGTTCATAATGATTCCCCTTCCAGCATGGCCTTCCTGCCTCGTACGGAGAGCTTTCCCTGTCCCGTATCCCATTTGACTTTCCAGTCGCCTTCGCATCCATCCAACGGCGGTTGTTCTTCCTCTGGCGTGAGCGCGGGAATCGACGCCGTCACGTCCAGCCGTCCGTTTTGGGTGAGTCGGCCGCAAGCTCCATGGCGGCGAGCATCGCGAACGGGAGAATCAAGGAACCCGACTGTCAGGCAGGCGGTTCCCTTGATTCTTGGGACCGTTTCGCGCATGGGATATAAGTCCATCAGAGAATTCCTTCCAAAACGGATAGGCCGAGGAATAACAGCCATGAGACCAGCTCCGAGAACATGATCGTGAATGCGATGGCCGCATACAATCCTCCCAGTCTCAGATCCTTTGACCTGAGCAGCAGTGCCAGGGGAATGAGTGCGAGAAGATTCGCTCCAACCCACATGATTCGAACATAGCCCATTGCTTAATCCCATTCCGGTTTGATGGTGGCGACGTGGCGGGCGACGAGGCCGGTCGGGTCGATGATGGTCACGTCCAAGGCGGTCCTGTCGCCTTTCAGGTATTTCCCGTAGCGGACGGCGAACCGTTCGAGTATCTTCGGCCGGTCCGCGAACATGGGTCAGATCCACGAAGAACCGTCCGTGCGGCAGCCGGTCGAGCGTATGCGCGGTGATCGCCCACAGTTCGCGGCCCGCCCGTTCCAATGCTCCGGTCGCGTTGGCGGCGACGGGGCGCAACGGGAGGAACCCCGGATGCCGGTCCGCCCGGTCGAGCAGGCCGAGCCGGTCGGGGAACCGCATGCCGGCCAGATTCACGCCATAATCGACGGGCCTGTCGAGCCGGCCATGGTAGGCGAACAGGAATCGGGTGCCGAGCAGGCGGATGCCGGTCGCATCCAGGAGAACATCCCCCGTCAGGGCGTTCAGCGTGTTCGCGAGACGTTTCGCCGTGTTCTCGCCCGGCGTCGGCTCCGACGGGATGATGAGAATCCGGTCCGGGGTCTCCGCGACGAAGCAGGCGCACCCTTCGGCTATGTCTATGGGCTTCGATTCCGTTGCGAGTTCACTCGGCTTCCATTCGCCGCCGTCCGTGATGTTTCGCGCACAGGCGGCCAGGTCGGCGATCAGACTGTCCGTTTCAAGATACCGGTCGTAGATTCGTTTCCAGCATGCGCGGATATGATTCATGGTCTGCGGGTCGTCGCAGGTCAGACAGCCGATGCCGGTCGTGGCATCGTTGACCGCATCCGCCAGTTCGCGGCGCGCCGCAGCCAATCTGATACGAGCCTCCATGTTCTGTTCGCGCGTGAAATCATGACCGTTCATTCGGGATCTTCTCCTTGATGCATTCGGGACATTGCCCGTCCTTCCAGCCGGCCGGATCGATCATGATGTTCGTGCATGTCGCGCATTCGGGCAGCCGGTGCGCCGGGCAGTAGTGCATGTCGCGTTCCAATTCGGGATGCTCGTCCTTGTACAGGATCTGCCAGCCGTCGTCCTTCGCGTCGGCCAGCAGATCGTCCTCGTACGCATACCATTGGCTGTCGTCGAACCGTTGTTCGCAGTTGTGGTCGTCGCATTCGAGCATGAACCAGGCGAGGCTGTCAAACGTTTCTTTGATTCTTGCCATCGAGCCTCCGTCCCTTTGCGTGCGTCCGACGGTATGCGTCGCTCGGCGAGACGTCGGGAGTCGCCGGGCCTTCGGCCTGCGCCTGCTCCAACTGGCGGACCGTGCAGTGCACGCATTCCGGGTGCATGCCCGCACAGACGCCTATCATGAACGCCATATGCCCGGTCTCGCCGGTCAGGCTTTCCATGAGGGGACGCGCCTCCCATGTCGGTAGGCGTTCACAAGTCCACAGGCCTGCAATACGGTGTCCGGCGTAGTCTCGACCCATTCGGCCGCGGCTTTCGCGCTTTCGTCGAGAGGATTTGTCATCGTCCGGCTTCCTTCAGTAGTTTGATTGTATGCGCGGCTTCGCTGAGCTTGTATCGGATCGTGCTGGTCGGCAGGATGAACGCCCCGACCAGCTCCTCGGCATGCCCGTCGAACCCCTGCTTGAATTCCAACACCCCACGGCCTTCGTCATCCGGGTCGTTGAATACGCCGGTGATGCCGTACATGTTGAAGCGTCGCGGTTGGGTACTGTTGACGCACAGGCGGAGCATTCCTTCGTGGACCAACAGGGCGGGAGCCTGATATGCCCGGTATTCGGGGAGAGCGCCGGCTGCCAGGTACACGGTTTCACGCCGGTGTTCCACGAACAGGGCGCAGGCGGCTGGGATCACGCTACCATGTGTGGTCAAGGCGCGCGCCTCGTCGAGGCGACGTTCCAGGGCGGTCAGGTTGCGGGCCGTATCGTCAATCTGGCGTTTGAGCCGGGTCGTGGCATGCGCTTCGTATCTGGTTTTCAGCGAATCCAGCCGATCGGCGAGCCTGTCATGTTCGGCGGTCAGGCCGGCCAGAAGCTCATTGGCATGGATTTCGGCGAGCATGAAATGGGCTCGGCTTCCGAATGTCTCCTTGAACCGGCGATAGTAGTCTTCGTCGCGGGCCGTGAAGCCGCGTCGTCCTGCAGTCTTCCGTTCGATGTCCACGAACGTGCCAAGCTCATCCGCACCGAGTTCGCGTACTCGTACCCCTGATGTTCTCGCCCGGTTCACGCTCCACCGGGTACGCGGCTTATAAGAGGAGAGCAGCGTCTTCTCATCCTTGATGCCGTCGAAGGTCCTGACCCAATTCCAACGGTTGACGACTTTCCCGTATCCGGTGTCGAATCCTTGATGCCTCCAGCCGCATGACCGGTAGGCGTCAAGGATCATCGTGTCGGGGACCCCGATCGGGTTCCCGACCGCATCATGCCTCTGGTATTCGATGTTCGGCCAGCAGGTGACGGATACCGCATGGCGGCGGCGTGCGGCGAGACGAATTCCACGGGTCATGTTCTCCAGGAGCTTCGGATCGTCGAGCGTACACAGTGGACCAAGCCAGATACTACCCTCCAAACCGAACCGGCCTCGAGTCCACGCGATCAGACATCCGGCCGTCAGAACACCATTACGGGTCACACCGATCAGATCCGTGGCCGCCACGTCTGGGGCGGCGAGATGCGCCATGTGCCCGGTCTGCTGGAATCCGCCCTGCGGGTGTCCGGCAGACAGCAGATCCAGTTGATTGAACGTGATGGGTGTGATGTCGTAAATCAATGCTGTTCTCCTTCGTTCGCTATCGCCTGCAATATGCCCGCCAGTTCGCCCAGCTCGTTGGCGTTCAGCCGGATGCGGCGGACCGTGTCCCCGTCATGGGTGGACAGCACCCATGTGCGGGTGCCGTGACGGCCCCTGTCGGGCAGCCACGTGAGTGTCATGTGGCCGTGGCGGGCACCCATGATCATGCCGCACCGGCGTTCGATTTCGACTCTGTCCGTCATTCCTTCTCCTTGGCGGGTATGATCCGTCCGTCGCGTATCCGGTATGCGGTCGAATCGATGGGATGCCGGGGTTTGCGGCGGCATTGCTCCTTCAGCTCTCCGAACAGTTCCTTATGCCGGTTGTACAATGCCTGGCGGGTGATGCCGAGTGCGGACGCGATCTCCGTCTTGCTCAGATGGGCGTTCAGAACGGCGTCGCGTACGGCCAATGATTCCAATGCGTCCAGTCCGGCACGCAGCCGGGACGTCCATTCCAATGCGGCGGCGTACGACTGTCCGGATTGGATGCCGTGCAGTTCGTCGAGCAGCCGGTCGAACGTCGCATCAGTCGACGGGTTTTCTTCGTTCATTCCAGTCCTCCCAGGATCAGCGGCACCGCGGCCCACCGGTGGAACATGCGGCCCGGCGCGGCCGTGCAGTACGCATGATCGGGATGCAGTACGGTCACGCCCTTCGCAGTCATCGCCTCCAATGTGACGGGCCTGTCGTCGATGAGCACGTCCGGCGTGAGCAGCGTCTTGTCGCCGCAGTAATACCCGTCGAACCGGAAGCCGTTCCTGTGCAGCCAGCGTTGGCTCTCGCCGCGCCAGTCATCCGCGCGGCTGGTCGCCATGATGATGTTCCAGCCCGCATCGTGCAGCTGGTTCAACGCGTCGACCGCGCCCTCATACGGCTCCTCCTTCGAGTAGAGGCCGTCGGCGATGGCGCGCGTATGCCACCACGTGAACGCTTTCGGATTCCCGCTGAACGGCCAGCCGCCGGTCAGCGTGAAATCGTAGGCCGCCGGCTCCGGGCAGGGATAATCCTCCTCGCCACGTCCGCATTCGCGGATGTAGTCGCGCAGACCGTTCGTATAGTCGGCGATCGTGTTGTCGATGTCCACCATGATTGTCTTGGTCAAAACTGTCACCTCTTCTCAAGTTGGTCCGCCAGTTCGTCGAGCCAATCGTCGACGGCTTCGCTCTCATAGTCCGTTCTTCGTCAGGTATTTGTTGTTGATGATCTTGAAGCACCGATTGGCTCCCAGCTCGTCCGCCAATCCTTCGGACAACTGCTGGTCTTCGTGCAGATGCCAGACGACGCCCTCGTCCAGACGGTCTTTGGCAACGTTGCCACGCAACCCGTCTACTTTGGCGATCATGTCGTCCACGCTCCCCGTCAATGCCCACTCGTTTTCGTCGAGTTCGGGAACGGCAAGATCCGGCATTCCCGTCGGCCACTGGTCGCGGTCGATCTTGTGATGGTCTTTCCACACGGCGAAGACGAACGGGCGTTGGGCCGGCAGTTTCAACCGGTTGGATTGGATACCGGGGCCGCACAATTCGAATTGGACGGCCATGCCGGGCCATAGCATCTTGTCCAACTGGAATCGTTTGGCGAGCCGCATGTTCGAGGACATGGGGTCAAGCTCCCAGTTGCGGGAATACACGTGGACTTGTCCGCGTTCGTCCATGCTGAGCGTGGTGCTGGTGCCATCGACCTTCACGGTCGGCACGGCTTTCAACGTCTTCAATTCATCCCAGTAGTCGGTGAGCGTCTGCAGACGTGGCGCGTCCGACTTGGAGCAGGGTGCGTCGAACCGGCCGACCTGCATGCCGCCCATCGGCAGGGGCTCCTCGTATTTGAGCACGTTCGCTTCCGTGGTGATGTCCGTGCCGACAGGGGGCGTGTACCGGAACCCGAGCTCGTCCAAACGCATGATGAGGCCCTGCGAGTAGACTCCGCGCAGTTTCATGGTGCGCAGCACATGGCCGGTGATTTCCTTGACTCCGACGATCATGGTCTTCTGACCGCGAGCCTGGAACGCCTTGTAACGCGGGTCATAGGCTGGCAGGAGACTGTCGGTCTCGAAATAGGCGACCCTGTCCCCCGGTTTCAATCCCATGTCCTTGCCGACGACCACACGCCAGCCCAATACGCGGGCGACTTCGATGCGATCGGCTCCCTCGATGGGTTCGATGTTGGTGATTTCCTGTACGCTGACGAGTTTTCTGCTGCTCATGCCGCTACTCCCATGCTGTATTGTTTCGGCGAGATGGTGATGACCATTTCGTTTTCGTCGTCGTAGATGCTTGCCTCATACCCGTTCACGTTGGCTATGTCTCGTGCCATGGCGAGCGTTCTCCTGGAGCTGTGTTCTTCGGGAGGCCGGCGTCATGCGCTCGTTTTCGTCTTCGCGTGGTCGGACGGGGCATGGGGCGCGGTCAGAGGACCATGATGTCCGATTCGATGGTCAGGACCGGTTCGCCTTCGTCGTCGACGAGCGTGGCGGGCCGTCCCGTCGTGTCCGCCGCGGCGCGCGTGGCGGCGAGCATGTCGGCGAACGTGAGCCCGCCGGGCAGTGGGGTCGTGTAGTCGACGGGCCCGTAGGCGCCGTCCCGGGTCGCGTGGATCTCGTATTCCATGCCCCCGGGTATGCGTCCCCGTGCGCGCGGTCCGGACCGTGTATGCATTCCGGCCGGGCTGTATGCATCCGTATGCATCCGGGGATGCATACATCTTTTCCTTCCGTTTCGGCTTGGTTCCAACGTTCCGGGGATGGTCCGGGGGCGTGTATGCATTGTATGCATCATTCCCTTATAGAGGATTCGAGAAAAAGGGAAGAAACCCCTTATATTGATGCATACAATGCATACAAGAGAAAGGAATTTTGTTTTTTCCTTTATATATAAGGGTTTTCGGGCTTTTTCCGGGCTTTTTTTGTATGCATCCCGAGATGCATACAGATGCATACACGCATACAAAACAGGGGCTTTCGCTGTTTGTGGTGGGTGGTTTGGGTGCGGGGTGACGCCGGTCGGGTAGGTTGGAGGCATGGATGCCTCTCACCTGTTCACCGCCGCGCTTCAGTCGCAGTCACCTTGGAAGGTGGGGTCCGTGGACTTCCGCGCGTCCTTGGCCGGATCCGGCCTCGACCGACCGGTTCTCCTGTCCACGTCAAGTTCGAGAAGCGTGCGCATCCGGTCGAGTTCGCCGGCGACGTCCGTCAGCCATGCGACGCATGGCATAATGGTTTTCAGGAGGTGTTTTGCCATGGCCGGATTGGAGTACCGTTTTCCGCCTTTGACCGAGGAGGAGAAGGAGCGTGGCAGAAGGCGTTTTCTAAACGCCCGCAGATCGAATGCCGCCAGATATTACAAGGACAGCGAGTCCCTGCGCCTCGACCTCGGGTCCGAAATGAAGCGTAAGGGTCTTACCGTAAGGATCCTATCCCAGAAGTCGGGAGAATCCGAAAAAAACGTCGACTTCCTTGTTGGACATGGATACGCCCCGGTCGGAACGACGATGAGGGTGCTCGCCGCCCTTGGCGTCAAACCGGCGAACCTTCCCCGCGAATGCATTACATGCCACATAGGGGCCTGATGTGGATCCCCTGTATGTCTGGTCCGACTCCCGTTTCGTAGGCCGTTTCGACCGAAACGGCGATGACGTCGCTTTCTCCTACGCCGAAGGGGCCTTTCCCATATCATTAAGCCTGCCTTTGACGGGCGGATGGCTCCGCAAAGCCCCGATACGTTTCCTGGATAATCTTCTCCCCGATAATCCGGCCATACGGGCGGTCATGGCGCAGGAGACCAATGCCGCCTCCGCCGACACCTTCGACCTGCTTGACGGCGCCGACGTGTCCGGAGGGTTGGTGTTCACCCGTTCCGAAACGCCCCCTTCGCCGCCATCGTCGGGAAATCCGATAGTGGCCTCCGATAAGGAGGTGGCCGCCCGAATCGCCCGGATCAAGGCCGGGGCGGCGGAAAGCTGGTGGGATTCCGACGTGCATGCCCGTTTCTCCCTCGCCGGCAACCAGCCGAAATTCTCCCTGGCTCGGATCGACGGTTACTGGTTCTGGTCGGATGCATCGACGCCATCCACCCACATCCTCAAACCTGGCGACCCGCATCGCCCCGGCGTCGAGGAGAACGAGGCCGCATCCATGGGACTGTCCGCCCTTTGCGGCGTACCGACTCCGAAGGCCGGCGTCATCGGATTCGAGGGGCGGACGTCGTACATCGTCGAACGCTTCGACCGCGAAAGGAATGTCGACGGAACGGTCCGCCGCGTCCACACGGAGGACATGATGCAGGCCATCGGGGATGACTCCAAGCACAAGTACGGCGTCAAGGCGAAGCAGGTCATATCCGTATTGAGGAGGGCCGACCCGACCGATGCCCTGGCATACGAATGGATTCGCCGGCTGGCTTTGAACACGTCCATCAGCAATGCGGACGCGCACGCCAAGAACTATTCCGTCATCTTCCGCCCGGAGGGCGTCGGAATCGCCCCGATGTACGATGTGCTCACCACGACGTACTGGCCGGACGTGGACCGAAGCCTTCCGATGGAGATAGGCGGCGCCCGTGGCGCCAGGCAGTTGACGCCGCACCATTGGCGCAGGCTGGCCGGGGACAACGGGCTGGACCCCGACAGGGTCGAGGAGACGGCCCGCACCATGGCCTGGCTGGTGCTGGAGCATGCGGACGAGGCGTACCGCGGTCTGCCGGAACGAATGGCGGGCGACCTGAAAAGGCAACTGGAGCTGGCGAACGAGCGGATCGAGCCGATAAGGCCCACGACATCATCCCCGACATCGAAAACGATGGAGTCCCATGAGGGCATGGTCCATGTGGTCGCGCATTCCCGTGGCGGTCATGCCGTGCATGAGTATTGGCGAAGGAAGCCCACAAGGTGACCGTCTTGTTCGCCGGCGACGGTAAGGGTTTTAGTGGAGGTTGGTTTGAGGTTGGCGGAAAGTCGGCTCGGATTTGGATAAATACGGCAGTCTTCCAATCGGGCGGGTTTGGCGGAAGTCCGAAGGGACTTCTCTCAACGTTTCAGACATTTCCAGTACACGCCCGTGGCGTAAGCCCATTCGCGTGCTGCCTCGCACAGGTCGCCTCCCCATTCGCTCGCGCACCGGCATGATACGGACGGGAAACGTTCACACATGCGGGGTCCCATCCCGATTTTCGGGCGCTCCCCGCATTTCGGACATTCGGTTGAGAGCAGCATGTTCACATATTCGACGCAGCCACGGAGGAAGTCGTCCGGGTATTCCGCACAGTCTTCGGCGGTCGGATACCATGAGCGGCTGAAATCGATGTCCCGGTTGAACCAGCGGATGTCGCACCCGTGCCCGCACGTCAATCCGACCATATGCCAGCCCAGTAGCGGCATACGCCGGACGACGGCGTCCAGACGGCCTTGGCATAACGGGCATGGGGTCTTGAGTCTGACATGTCGGGTCATTCGGCCTCCTTGGCGTTCGCCCAGTCACAGGACATGCCGCTTCTGATATCTCCGCTCATATCCGCCGATATGCGTCCCCGCCCAGCCGTTCGGCAAGCTTCCGTACGTCTTGCGTGCTGGTGCCCACCCAGCCATCTCCTTGTTTCAGATACGCGGCGGCAAGCCCGTCCATGTCGTCGGTCAGGAAACGACGGCATAGGGCGGAACCCAAATCGGCCTTGAACTCGTCCACATCGGACCATGTGCCGTTCGGCAGCCAATCCCATGCGGGGTCCACATCCTTGTTCCCGGAACGGTCCAGATAACGGCGGGCGCAGTCAGCTTCACATACGGTCACACGCTCCGGCGTCCAGAAGGCGTGCCAGAGCGTATCCTGCGCCCACATGTCCAACGAGCATTGCAGGTCGATTACGCACGCGTCCCCATCAAGCCCGATACCGACGTATCGCAACGCTTCGATGCAGTCGGCGCATACGACGACGCCTTCGTCGTAATAATCCCGGTCGTATTCCTCGCAACCGTCCCAGCCGGTGTGCCAGACGACGTAAGGCCGGTGTTCCGGCGGCAATCCGTCACAGATTCGGCAACGCATTTTCCAAGTCCTCCAAGGTTATTCGCAGTGTACATATTGCCTCAATGTCTGTCGCGGGTTCGGCGGTGTTTTCCCCATCCGGACCCCTCTTCGAGGCCTTCCGCGCGTCCTTGGCCGGATCCGGCCTCGACCGACCGGTTCTCCTGTCCAGGTCAAGTTCGAGAAGCGTGCGCATCCGGTCGAGTTCGCCGGCGACGTCCGTCAGCCATAGGCAGCAGGTCGCCTTTCGCATGCAGGTCGCCGGCGAACAGGGTGCGGCTCACGCCCCGCCCCCTTCCGGCAGGACCGCCGTGCTGTCCGACGTGGCGACGGACACGAGGCCGGGACGGGTCAGGAGCACGCCGGTCCTGACCATGGCGTCCGCGTCCAGCCACCAGATCGCGTACCGGCGGTTCGCGTGTACGACCCGGACGGGCGTCTCCGGATCGTCGGGGTCGATGACGCGCAGGACGCGGACCGGCCGGGTCGCGTCCACGCCGCGCATCACGGTGTCCGCGGGCATCCAGTCCCAGGTGGCGGCGCGCCAGCCGGCCAATGCGGCCAGGGCGAGCAGGAGAATGACGCCCAGCGCGTTCTGGCCGGCCATGAACGAGACGACGGCGAGCAGGAGCACGCCCAGCAGTTGCAGGATCATGGGCGTCAGGGCGCGACGCCATTCCGTGCGGGTCGGCCGGGGCACGGGGCTCCACGGGTCGCGCGGCCGCGTCTTCGTTTTCGCGGGTCTCGGTCCGCCCGTGGGCCGGACCGAGGGCGGACGGTCCGGTTTCACCTCGTGGAATGCTTCGGTCCGTTCGTCGGGGCCGGCGTGCGGACGGTCGGCGGCCAGGCGTCGTTCGAGCTCGTTGACCGCGCTCACCGCGCTCACCGGGCCTCCTTGCCGCGACGGCGGAGGATGACGCCCGGTTCGACGATGTGGCAGCCGCCGCATTCCGGGCATTTGCGGATCGTCTTGCCTTCCGGCAGGCGGCCGAGCGCGATCCGGGCGTCCACGGGGGTCGCGTAGCGGGTGCGGGAGCATTTGCGGCTGAACATGGCGTCGGCCTTCAACGGGCGGGGCTGGTTTTTCTCAAGGTTCCTGCGTGGCATGGAATGGTTTTCCTTTCGTTTGCCGGGCTGCTATGCGCCGGTTCAGACGGCGGCTTCGATGGCGAGGCGCGACAGTTCCTTCGAGTCGAACGCATGTTCGGCGATCCCCTTGCCGAGGGTGACGGTCACGCCGCCGGATCGGCCCGGCTGGTATTTCACTCCGTCCGGTATCTCTCCCCCGTGTTCGCGGATGAGACGTTCGAGGAAACGTTCGCCCATGGCGTTCGGGGTCGGGTAGTTGACGGTGATGACGGCCGGCTGCCCCTCGCAGTCCAGTCCGTAGTGGCTGAGGAAGTCCGCGTAGGCGAGCGGATCGTCCACCTTGTAGTAGCCTTCCCCGTCCCTTTTCACGAGCACGGTGGCCGCGTCGAGGCCGGCGAACACCGCGTTCTCCTTCGGACTGTCCGCGTCATGCGTGCGAAGATACTGGCGTTTCGCCCCGTCCAGCGCCTTCGTGATCTTCTTCTGGAGGATGGCCAGTCCGGCCATGTGGGCGAGCAGCATGTCGGGCGTCATCTCCGACCAGTCGTATGGTTCGATGCCTGTCATGGGTTGGTTCCTTTCCGTCCCGCGCACGATGCGCGGGCCTGTGTTCCAGAACCGCGTATGCGTCCCCGTCCGTGACGCATACGCGCCCGTATGGCCGGAAATCGTTGAATGCTTCTCCTTGTATTTCCGCTACACAAAACGGCTCGGTGTCGGTAATCCCCTGCGCTTTCGCCTGTTCCAGCAGCCATGCCGCGTCGGATGGACGGCACGCGCCCTTGACGCCCGAACGTTCGTCCTTAACGTGTCCGCGTGTTCCGTTCCGCCGGTCGGCCACCGTGTACGCGAGCAGGCCGTCCGGCAAGGCGAGACGTTCGCGTACGCACACCACGTACCGTCCGTCGCATTCGAGTATCGTCCACCAGTACCGGTTCTCATGCGCGGGGAGGAGAACCTGACTCTCACTCCGCGAGTTTCCAAGTCCGGCTCCTTTCCAAGACGAGATGCCTTTGGGTCAGGTCGGAAAGCCGGTATGCCAGCCACTGGGCGGCCTCCAGGGCGTCCTGCAGCACGGCCCTCCCCGACCCGGACATGATGTCGGTCATCATATCGAGGTATTCGTCGTATGCCTGTTCGACGCTGCCCGGCAGCTGTCCCACGTACACGGGTCCGTCCGTCCCGCTGCGCACGCCAACGTAATCCATCTCGCCGGCCACGATGTCGTCGTAGGCGTCGTCCGGCAGTCCGACCAGCGGGCGCACGTCCGAGACGACGGTCTTTTCCGTGACCGTGGTCGTGCAGATGACCGGCATGTCGCAGGCGGGGGCGAACGGTTCGCGCGGGTCGTCTAGAATCCCCGCGTAATCGACCATGCACTGGGCGGCGTGATGCCAGTCGCATGGCGTGAAAACGTCGATGAACACGCCCGTCCTGACGTCGGGTGGAATGCTCAGGAACACCTCTCTGGCGACCGTCTCAAGTTTCCTGTCCCCCATCGGGGAAGTCCTTTCTAATATTGGACTAATTGCAGTTGCTTCGCCTGTTCTGCGTTGAACGTACGACTGAACGGCTTGCCGTTGTATGCGGCACCGGACCCGGACAACGCGGGCCGAGTGACGGCGGCGCTCGCGTCGGACGGCCTCATCCCGGAGTAGGCGCTCGGGACGGGTTCTATCATGAGCATGGATATTCCGGCGGCGGCGAACATTCCTGCCAGCAGACAGACCGCGATACGGCGCTCCCACCGGTCATCCGCGCCTCTTTCCCGCTTCCCGCGTGTATCGGATGATGGGGGCGGGGGCGAGCAGGCCCGCCGTCAGGACGATGAGCCCGATCCCGATCCCCATGGGCCGGGGCATGGGCGTGATCGCGAGGAACACGCCCCACATGATCCACCACATGGGCGTGATCGCGAGCATGAGGGTCCTGCATCGTCTCAGGACGCGCACGTCCGGGTCGGCGCGCCGCATGCGCCGCCGGCGTCGCGTGCCGCCGCTCACCCGCACCGGCCTCATGGTTTTTGTCCTGTCGTCCATGCGCGCCGCCTATGCGCCCGCCATGGACGGGCTGGTGGAGAACAGGGGGATCGTCGCGTCGAGCCAGGGGCTGAGCCACGCCCATTCGGCGAACAGGATCATGGTCCAGAACAGGATGAAGAGGATGATCCGCAATGGGATGGGTCCCGTCTGGAGACGCCAGGCGAGGGTCAGCGGATTCCATGTCGGTTCGCGCCGGGACCTGCCCCCATGCCATATGAGCCATGCGAGGCCCGCGAGCAGGAGCCAGACGCCGCCCGCCATGACGGCGAGGATGCGGCTGACGGGCATGGCGACGCTCATATGCCGTATGACGCGGCTGACGGTCGTGCGTGCCGTCGCGGCGGGCCGTGCGGCCGTCCCGGCGAGTTCGGCGGGAATCCCGTCCTTGACGTTCGACCAGGATTCGAGGCGTCCGCGCACGATGAGGCGCGCGGACAGGCTGTCGGCCTCGTCGAGCGACCATTTGCAGGTGGTGAGCGTGATGGTGCGCGCGTCCCCGTCCGGTTCGAGCACGCCGATGTCGTCGGGCGTGGTCATCCATGAGGATTGCACCCGGTATATGTACCAGTGTCCGCCGGTCTGGATGACGATCGGGTCGCCGGGCCGCAACGTGTCGGCGGGTCCCAGGTCGCCGGGCGTGCGGTGTCCCGCGTACGCGCTGTTGCCTTTCCCGCCGGGCATGGGCGTGTGCTCGTAGTGGCCTATCCCCTGGTTGGCGAGCACGTCCGTGCCGGTGCCTTCCTGGATGGCGCGTTTCCAGTCGTTGCCGAACCGGGGTATCCACATCCATCCGAGGACGGTCCCGTATGCGGGCTCGTCCTCCCTAGGCGGGTCGCCGTCCCTGGGTTTCGCGATCCGGGTCGTGTCGCCCGCGTCCACGTCTTTGACGCCGTGGCGGGCGGCGAGGGTCTGCTGTGTGTGGATGCTGTCGAGCGAGTCGCCCCACCACACCCAGCCGACGTGGAACACGCACAGGATGGCGAGCGTGAGGCTCAGTCCGGACAGGAGCTGGAGGATGCGCCGTCCCGTGCGGGGGCGCGGGGGCGTGTGCCGGCCGGTCAACGCTCTTTCCCGTCCTCATGGCGTCCGAGGGTTCGTGTGACCGCGTCGAGGATGACGAGGTCCGCGTATCCGGGCGTGTCGGGGAAGGGGAACATGGCCTTGTAGACGAGGTCGGGCCGGGCGACGAGGTTCTTGGCGGCGAGCCCGTCGAGGACGTGTCTGACGATCTCGCGGAACGCGGACATCGTGTTCTCGGGGTCGAGGGGGATCATGATCCCGTTCGCCGCGTCGTATTCGCGTGCCAGCTGTTCGCGCAGGCGTATGATCTGCGGGTCGTGGCTGGCGTAGTCCCAGTTTATGGCGTGCGTGTATTTGTCCCTGATCGGATCGTCTGCGCCCATACGCGGCTCCTCCCCCTTTTTTTGCGGGTCGTGTTTTCGACGCGGGTCCTATGCGCCCGCGCCGGCCGCCGGGGGTATGCGTTCCGATGCGGGGGTTTTGGCCGGGAACGCGATTCACCACCGGTCTAAAGGCCGGAGCCCTCTCCGAAGGTGACATGCGCATGATGCTTCTTCTCTGGGATGCGACATCAGGAAACGGATCACTGAAGATCGTTGAGATTCCAGTCAAAAACGCTCCAAGGACGCTGAACAATCCCGATTTTCCCGAAAAATAGAATCCCCCAAGGGCGCAGGGTGACACCTTATCAGGTTGCGCCTTATATCCCCATAGCTAAAGCAAGGGGTATTACGGCGCAACCTGATAACGGAATCAGTTTCAGCCCTCGGAATCCATTACCGTACGACCCTTGCCGAAGAGATGGTCGAACAGTTTCTCCCCGGCCTCCTCCCGGTCGTACACACCGCTCTCGTACATGTCCAGGATGAAGTCGGTCCTGGCGAACCTCGCCCTCACATCATCGGGAAGCGGCAGCGCGTCCCCGGCGGTCACGCTCATGGTCACATCATGGAACCGCACCTCGCTCACGCCGGACGCTTCGACGCCGGCCGGATCCAGGAGCATCACCCACCGGTCGTCGTCACCTTTCGGGTCCGGGCCAGCGATGCGCGCCCACACGCTTCCGTCGTCCATGGTCCGGGCCTCGCCCGACTCGGGCTCTCCGTAATGGTTGAAACTCACCCATCTGGTCACGCCCATGTAACCGGTCTGTTCATCATCCATGGTTCCTCTCCTAGCCGATCTGTCCGAGAATCTGTCTGAACTCGTCGATGGCATAGGCTCCGGTTCCTTCTAGCGGATCGTGTGCGAACACCATGAAGTAGCGGTATGCGCCGCCGGCCGCGTTGGCCCAGATGTTGCCGAGTTCCAGCTTGTCGCGGCTGTCGTCGTTCTTCAGCATCTCGCCCTTGGTTTCGATGGCGAGGATCTTTCCCTGCCTGGTCATCGCCAAGAAGTCGGGATAATGGTTGATGAACCCGTTGATGGAGAACTCCCCGTGTCGTTTTTCCGTGACGCGATGCCACCAGAGGATGCCGTCGGTGTTGGCGAGCATGTCGGCCATGTCGCGTTCCAGGTTGTTCATGCTGTCTTCCTCCGCCTCGTACAGGGAGTTGGGAAGGGAATCGAACGGTTTCCTAAGAGTGAATGATGCCGGCAGCTCATAGCATGGATCAAGATAGACAGTGCCGGTGTCCCTGAGCCTGTTGAATTCGTCTCGTTTGAACTTTGCCGCCTGGCGGTCCACCTCGTCGCTGACGATGCGGGCGTATGCCCCCAGATTGTCGTATGCGTCGTTCAACTGCTCGTTGTCCATGTCTTCGACGACGTTCCGCAGAAGTCTTCTTAGTTCGCCGTCGCCGTACAGTCTCCGCGCCTGGATTCTCGTCTCGTTGAGCAGACCGTCTCGTATTGTCTTGCGTTTGTTGTCCGTCGCATCCTTCGCGAACAATGCCCGTGTCATCGCCATCTGGTCCGTGCTCATCCATTTGACGCGCACATGGGAATCACTGTCCACGTCGATCTGTTTCGCGTCGCGGATGGCCTGCGGGCTGAAATGGATTCCCTGGGTGGAGCACTTGCCCGCATGGAAGTTCTCAAGCAGCGACGCCGAGTCGAGCTCCGCGACATCTCCGTCATCGAGTTCCGCGAAGAGGTTGCTGCCGGAGGATTGCTGTCTGATCATGAAACGCGGCAGTCTCAATCCCTTGACGCTTTCTTCGACGGCGTTCCTTATCGAATAACGCATGGCGTCTTCCTCCCCCAGTCCCGAGTCCTCCTCGTCAAACGCATGGTCACCGGTTTCCTCGACCTGCTGCTCGAAATCCTCTTCGGCCTTTGTGGATTCGGCGATGATCTGGTCGACACGGCCTGCCGGCTCGTTGATTTCGGTGTCTGTTTCCGGCAGGGATGAGGCCACGTCGGTGAATACCATTCCGTTCAGGTCGTCATGCTCATGGCCGGCATCCGGTTCGGAATCATCATCGTGAGTGTCGGCCAGTTCGTCCTGGATGTGTCGGACGTCGTTGGTCTCCTCTGCCTTTTGGCTTGTCACGACGTCGTTCCTGGAGAATCCCGCGCCGTTCAGACCGGCGACGACCTGGTCTATGGTCTCGTTGAAGTCGGCCGACGACGTGAGCACGTAGGAGATGTTCAACGCGCGCGTCTTCGCCCTGACCGCGTATGGTTGGCGGAGTACGCGGCCGACTATCTGCTCGACGTTGGTCTTCGACTGCTTGTTCGCGACGGTTGCCAGGACATAGGCGAACGGGCAGTCCCAGCCCTCGCTCAGCGCCTCTACCGTGATGATGAACCGTATCGGACATTCCTCGGACATGAGATCCACGTCCTTGAGCTCGTCCACGTCGCCGGTGCGTATCGCTATCTGCTCGTCGGGGATGCCGGCGTTGACGATCTTCTCTTTGAGCTTGCGGAAGGTCTCGGCGTCATCGTTTCCCTTGCGTTCCGCTTGGAACAGGACGATGGGGCGAATGTAGCGTCCCGTCTTCTCCCATTCCCTGCCGGCGATGAGCTCCAGTCGTCGTTGGAGCAGTATGGCGTCCTCCACCACCTCGCGCTTGCCGTCGCGGCGGTAGACGATGACGGGAAGTTTGACCATCTGCTCCTTCTTGAGCTCGAGGGCCGTTACTCTGGCGATCACGTTCGATTTGGATGATGGTGTGGCGGTCAGTTCGAGAACGAACCGGGGATTGAGGTTGCGCAGCATCCCCAGGGACAGGTCGGACTTCGCGTGATGGGACTCGTCCACCACGACTATCGGGTTCAGGCCGGCAAGCGCGCTGATCAGAGCGGTGTCGTCGGCGCCCTCTACGTCGACCGCCATGCCCGACGCCTTCTGGTAGCTGGTCAGCTGCATGAGGGCGGAATTCTCCTGATATGCCTTGCGGCCCTCCTTGTTCTTGAACGAGTCGTAGGACAGCACGAAGATGGTCAACTGGTCGTTCACGGAAGAGACGTCAAGACCGCGGCCGGCAAGTCCCTGCTCCTTGTCGAGCACTTCGACCCTGTGGGAGAAGTCGCGGTCTATGGCGATGCGGAGGTCATCGGCGGAATCGCGCAATTTCCCGATGGTCTGGCGCAGGATCTCCTTACGCGGCACAAGCCACACCACGGCCCTGGCCTGCACCGGAGGAAGATTGTCATCCAGCACCTTGAGCGCGTTCGCGGCGATGAACGTCTTTCCGCCGCCCGTGGGCACTTTGACGCACACCTTCGGCACTGTCCCGAGGTCCGCGGAATAACTACGGACCTGTCCCTCACCGATATGGAGATCGCGCCGGTTTAGATATTCTTCATAGGCTTCTAGGCCATTACCGTTGGCGAAATCGACGAGTCTGGCGTAGTCGCGCACGCAATCCAGGACACGCCTCTGGTATTTCTTAAGCTCCATGATCAAACCCTCGCAATCTGTCGTGGAATCTGCTTGAACACCACGTTCAATTCGTTCAACTTGTCGTCGTCAATCACACACCGGTCCGCGTATATGACCGTAGGCGTGCCGCGTCTAGGCAGCTGTCTCAGCAGTCCAGGCCCCAACGTGGTCTCCCCGTCGGGCTCATACGCGAGATAGTAGACCGTCTCCCCCAGCACTCCGAGCAGGTAGGGATGCTCGGCGGTCATGTCGGTATACGGGGCCTTGGTCTCCGAATACCAGATATACCTGCGGATCTCGGCCTCGGACACGTCAGCATTGAGACCGCCATCGGCATCGAACATCACGGAGCCGAGTTCGTAGTAAGAGAAACCGGAATCAATACCAGGAATATGGACTATCTCTTTTTTTGTTTTGCGCGGCGTCTGGTCGTCATATCCACGAATGACTCTCCGCATTCGTTCAGCCGTTATGGAGTCGGCATAATCCATCATTTCTATCAGAATGAAACGACGGGAAAGTCCCTCGTCCGCATTCAGACTCACCACCGCTTCGCCGGTTGTGGCGGATCCAGCGAATGAATCCAAGATAATCGCGTCGCTAGGGTAGGCGAGAGATACGATCCATTTAATAAGGCTCACAGGCTTTGGGGTATCGAATATTTTGGAGCCGAATAATGCTTTCAACTCTGCAGTGGCATTAGAATTTGCTCCGAATCCGTCCAACCACGTATTCCAACCGAAAGACTTCCTCTGGTCTCTGATTTTCTCATAAGGTACCCAACGTTCGGTCTGTCCTTGTACCGATACTCCTTCATCGTATGGGACTTTTTCCCACACGGCGTGCTCAGGATCAGTGAGGATATCCTGCATTTCCTTTTTTTGGGTGGTCCAGCGCCAGTATCCTTCTGTTCCGTCATTTTTGTAAGGCCATGCAATTGAGCCATCAGGAGCAGGAACGCCGAACCATGCATTCGGCCTGTCCTCGCGGTTCGATGTAGCTCCCCATTTTCGGAGTTCTCGTCCTTTACGGTATTTTCCGAACTTATCTTTATGATTCAGGTCACCTACTGATTTCTCCTCTAAGGTGATTCGGCATGAAGGACTCTTGCCGTAGAAATATATGTATTCATGCCCGGTGCGTAATGCAGTCTTGTCCTTACCTCCGCTTTTTTCGCTTCGCCATGGGGCGCAGGCAAGCCGGTTCGATGAGCCAAAGATTTCATCCAACAATAATCCAAGGTTCGATAGCTCGACGTCGTTGATTGATACCGCTATAAATCCTTCATCGGAGAGCAGGTCCCGAAGTATGCGCAATCTTGGGTACATCATGCACAGCCACTTGTCATGCCTCGCGAAATCCTGCCCTTCGGGACCCACCACTTCGCCAATCCATTTCCTGATTCGCGGGTCGTTCACGTTGTCGTTGTAGACCCATCCCTCGTTGCCGGTGTTGTATGGCGGATCGATGTAGATGCAATCCACCTTCCCCTCGTACTCGGGCAGCAGCGCCTTGAGCGCCTCGAGATTGTCCCCGTGGATGATCATGTTGCCGCAATCGGATCCATGCGAATCCAAAACGCTCTTTTCAGGGATGCGTTCGAGTACACGGTACGGCACTTGACGGTGGTATGCGACCACCTTGCTCTTTCCCATCCACTCCAAAGTCGGCATGACTCGTTCTCCTCGCTACATCAAATCGATATATCCAAAGTATAGGCTTTCGGGCTAATGGCTCATATGGCGCCCAGGACCTTCGCGATCAATCCCGGCACTCTTGCCATCCCCGTCTTGCCGAGCAAGATTCTTCCGCAGCGTGTCGCCGAATCTGTCCAGCAGATCCGTTTTGCTGCGAATGGCGTCCGGCTTCCGACGTAATCCCTCGACCAGATCGATGAACGCGTGTTCCTCCTGTTCCACGCAGTCGAGGAACACAGAACAGAACGCCACGGGATCGCCGTCCACCTGCCAGGTCTCCAGACTGCGGGCATAGTCGCGCTTGGCTTCATACTTGATCGCCACGGGACGATAGCCGTGCTTCAGCAGCATGAAATTAAGCAGCTGGCGGCCGGTCCGCCCGTTGCCGTCCATGAACGGGTGGATGTTCTCGAACATCGCATGGAAGCCGGCGGCCTGATCGGCGGAGGCGTTGATGTCGCCTCGACCATCGTCATATCAAGAAACGCCATACGCATGTTTATCGAGGATGAAGCGTTCGACGCGACCGAACCGGCCGGCGGGGAAATTAACGTCACAGACTGAGGGACCCATTACCATTCACACCTCGTGAGATGAGGTGGCCGTGTTCCGGACCGTCTGGTTCTCCGGCGATGCGATTCGTGCGGCGGTTCACTGCCTTGTGCGTCTTCCGGCACAGATCGAGCATGGGGCGCAGGTCCGGGCTGCCGCCCTCGCGTTCGATCCGCACCGTATGCGCGGCCAATGGCAGCAGCCGTTCCAGGTTCGAATCCATGGTTCTACGATTCAAGACATTGTCCCAATCGGTGGTGATGCGGCGGAACGCATTGTGGAATTGCTCCACCACGACGAACCTGTCGGCATCGGAACCATACGCGGTGTCCGGTGTTTCCGGCATGCGCCCCGAAGCGAGCTCATAGTCCCCCGCCTGTCCGTCAAGCAGTCGGGCGAGGACGATGGCGTTGTCTTCGAACCTGTCCGCCGGCAGGCCTAGCGCCCGCATCCCGTTCGTCGCCCACTCATGGTCGACGGAGGGGAGGCGCCATGGGCAGCCGCCGCCGTTCAGGTGGAACTCGTACCCGTATACGTCCTTCAGGACCTTCGCGGCGGTCTCCCGAGGATGGTCCTTCTGCATCCGATGCCATGCGCGTAAGGCTTCGCATAGCATCGCGTAACAGCCGTTCAACTCCTCGTCAAGGACGCCCATCGACGGTCCCCCTCCCATCGGATCCGGCATTCCCTCCGGCAATCAACCTGATTATCGTATCGGCCGTTTCCGCCGACTCCAGCAGCGTGTCCTCGCAGTCGGCGAACTCCTCCAGCAGCTCCCAGAACAGGGCGAGCTTCGGATCCGGGTCGGGTTCCGGATCGTATTCGAGATCGATGCCCTGTTCGTCGGCCGCCTGCCTCTTGCATCCTTCGAACCATTCGGTTTCAGAGGCCCACAATTCGTAGGTGAGCCGTCGAGCCTCCCGAGCGGCCTTCGCGTAGGCGGCCAGGGCCTTCGCCAGTTCGGCGCGCCTGCGCCTGCTTGGTTTGAACAGCCGGTCAGCCCTGTCCGCGAACCGGCGCCACTTCAGCTGCTCCTCGAGGGAATCACCGTCGGGGATGTCCGTCATATCCAGGGCGCTCACTTTTTCTCCGATCGTCCGGCCGCGTCGATGCTCCGTCCTAGGCGGCGGATGTCATCCCGGATGTCGGCCGCCGCCAGCGAGAAAGCGGCGACCAGACCGCCTGATGCGGAGACCACGTGCAACCCGGACGGGAGCCACGGGACGCCGAACCCCAGCCGGGCGCAGACGAACGCCATTAACGCCGCGGCCCGGGTTCCGAACGGTTCCGGCCATGCGACCCATCGGCCGGGGTGGCATGGCAGCCAGCGTGCCAGCTCTTCGTATTCCTCCTCGTTCAATTTTCTGTCTCCTTATCCGCCGGATGCCGGATACCGGCCTCTCGATCCAACCCGTTGACAATGCCCTGCATGCCCGGGTAGTACCGTTCGATCAGGAGCAGTCCCCGATGATGGTCGTTGCGAATCGAAACCCATGTTGGGCAATAGTCCAAGAACTCGTCGGCCTGCTCGTCCAGCTTCAGCATCCCATTCCGACGTATGATCGCGTAGCCTTTCGAAGACACGGTGAATATGACCGGCTTGGACCATGGAAGACCGACCCCGAAAATCGAATCCATACAAACCTGCGCATTCCAGAATTCCGGGACCCCCGGAAGGTCTTCAGGCATCCAAAGCGCAACTATGACAAGAAGAAAAATGCCTGAGGCTAAACCAATGCAGAGCGCGAGTGCGGAATTATCCGGATCCGCTTGGAAAGGCAATACCGCCAAACACTTTTCCCAGAACGATGGGGGAATCCGTATGGACAGGATGATGACCCATATCTGGCCCAGTACAAACAGCAGGCGCGATACCGAACCGACGATTTCCGAACCGGACAGAGCTTGTACCAGCAATGCCATGACATCATATCTGACGATAACAAAATCGAGGACGAGCAGCGATAGCACTACTGCCGTAATCAGCGTATAAACGGCGATTCCGACAGTCCATTCCCCGATCGTCCGACCCCACAGCATGAACGCGGGGGCGATGGCAGCGCAGACGACTATCGCCCCCGCGACGATATGGGGCGGATCAATTCCTTTTCCCATCATGTTTCTCTTCCTTGTAATCGCGGGTGATGAGAATCATCCAGCCGAAGCACGGGAGCATCCGGTATTCGCCGGACCGGGTCAACGCGGCCGCCAGGCGTTCCGCGCCGGGGCGGGTGGTCCATTCCCCTGAATCCTCGTCGTAATCCTCGGCGATCCAACCCCTCTTCAACAACCCGTAATGCGCCCGCTTCCACGCCCAGCTGACGATCGCGCCGAACAGGCTGCCGGCCAGCCAGAGCAATAGGATTCCCAATACGATCGCGAACGGGGTGACCACCCCCAACCAGTAGCCGGACATCAGACGCGTCCCAACCGGTGCAGGGCTTCGGCGGCGTGGATGCGCGCCTGTTCGCCGTCCGCTCCCTCACTGGCGTTCACGGCCGTCTCGTTTTCGGCCGGCGTGGCGAACGTCGCGGGCTCGTCCTGGCATACCAGACGGGCGAACGCCCTCGCCTCCCCGTCCGACAGCACGACCCGGCCCTCCGAACCCTCGCGCATGCCCGCGACCGTCCACAGGCCGGACTTCGGATCATGCCACGCGCGCCCCCATTCGCCGAGGAAATGATATTCCTCCGGAACATGCAGACCCATACGGACCCCTCCTTATTCGACGACGATTACCGGTCGGCGAAGGGTATGCGTCACATCACGTCGGATTCGACCGTCCCCGCGGCCGACGCGCGAGGCCCCGCATCCGGACGGCCGCTTCGATGCGACGGCGCCGCATGTTCCGGCGCGCCAGATCCCGCCGTTCCTCCGTGGTCATGCCGCCCCAGATCCCGTACTGTTCGCCCGTCTCCAACGCCTGGCGGAGGCATTCGGCCCGCACCGGGCAGGACAGGCACGCCTGTTTCGCGATCCCGGTCATCTCACGCGCGTACGCCCCGTCTCCGACCGGGTAGAAGATGTCGGGCTCCATGCGCGTGCATGCGGCGCGTCCCCTCCAGTCGGATCCGGCCATGGGCGGTATCCCGATCATCGGCGCGCGCATGGGGGTTGCAGGAACACGACATGGGGCACGGGGCCGCGCGTCCTGTCACGAACCATGCGGATCGCCGCGGCGACCGTCCGCCATGGCAGGCCTGTCCTCGCCGCCAGTTCGGTGGCGCTCATGCCCGCCCTGTGCGCCTCGGCCAGGCGTTCCAGTTGCTCATCGGTGAACCTCCCCGACCTTACGGTCGGGGCTTCCGTGCCTTTCGCATTCACGCGATCTCCTCCAACAATGCGGGCGCGGCCTTGGCGCGCGCCGTCCAATCGTGTATCACCGTGTCCTCGGGCACGCCTTTGACACGCCGGTAGGAGACGGCGAGCCCGCCGTCATGCTCCACGGCGTCCAGGATCACGCCGACGGGGATTCCGGCCGCAATCAGGATGTCGCATGCGACGCCTTTCAGATCACGGCGCGCGAGATGCCGTACGGCCTGTTCGACCCGCTCCTCGCGGTACAGGCCGAGCAGGCTCGTGGGATCGGGACCCTCCATCCCGTCGTCGCGCTCCCATGAGCCGTCGTTGAGGACGCGCGTGGCGGGCGCGCCCGACACGACGACCCTGCAACGTGCCCCGCAGACGGACGCCTCCCTCACGTCCGCCCGGTAGCCGAGACGGTTCAACGCGGGCAGGAGGCTCGCGTAGGAGGCGGACAGTCGTGACGGGCGCATCATCGGCCGTCCTCCCCCATGCGGCGCATGTGGACCGCGCCCCAATGGAAGACCAGCAGCGTGCCGCCCGCGGCGAACATGATCGAGCTGACGGCCATGAGCCAGCCATGGGTCTGCCACATGAGCATGCCGCCCGCCACGCACAGGATGACGAGCACCAGATCCGCCATGTGTTCGAATTCGCTATCGTATGTTTCCATGCCCCGCGTATGCGTCCCCCGGGTCAGCCCCGTCCGGCCGCATGCGATCGCCCCGACGGGCGGCCATGCACATGGATGCGGTGAAGAAGCCCACGGCGGCTCCCGCGAACAGGCATATGACAGGGATCATGATGATCGCTCCTTTCCTTTTTTTTCCGGATACGCATGCCGCTATGCGGACAGGGCGGGGAGGAAACAAGCCTTCCTCCCCGCCCTGTTTCGTCAGATGGTTTTTGCGATGAGGCTGATCGAGACGATCAGCAAAACCCATAGGATCGCGATGCCGACCGTCCAACGGTTCAGGTTCCTCTCCGCGACCCCGGATGTGCCCGCGTTGGCGGTCAGGCCGCCGCCGAACATGTCGGACAATCCTCCGCCCTTGCCCTTGTGCAGGAGGATCAGCAGGGATAGCAGGACGCTCAGGACGGCGACGATGGTTTTCAGAACGACGATGAGAACGGCCATAGGGTCCTTTCGGAGTAGAAGATGGCGACGAGGACGATCAGGGCCGTCAGATACGCGACAGCCCAACGGAGGTAGGTGCTGCGATGCTCCGGATCGTCCGTCCATACGCTCATGAGAAGAAATGCGAGCAGGGCGATGCCCATCCATATCAGCATGGCAAGGTTGACGGGATGTGCGACCGTCATCCGAACACCATGAGAGTGAGTCTGCCGATACCGAAATCCATGCCCGCGGCCAATATCATGAGCGGGATGACGAACACGAATGCGGCAATACTCCAGGCCAGCCATTCACGGGCGGCCGGAGTCACGGTCTTGCGCAGTTCGTCCACGATCTGCCGGCAGAATCGGCCTATCGGCCGAAACGGGTCGGATGCCAACGATTTCCTTTCCATGCCTCTTCCTATGCGTCCCTCCTAATCAGTTGCGCCTGATATTCGTTCACTACCGGAACACGACATCCTGCAGGTATTTGGGCAACCCGTAGGCTCGCGTCGCCTCTACCGGTTGGGCCATGAAAGCATGCGATTATCGGGTACCGGCGCTGGCCGGACATGTGAACCAGTGACCAGCGAGTCAAGAGCCCGCCGCTCTAACCGACTGAGCTAACAAGGCGAAAGTGCCCAAGGCCGGAGTCGGACCGGCTACGCCCGGTTTAGGAAACCGGCGCTCTATCCGTTGAGCTACAAGGGCGTTGCCTCGTGATGCACGAACCGTACGAGGCTCGACGGCGTGAGAGAGAAGAGAAGAAGGACTCCACGCATTATGATTGGCGGAGTTTTCGTGCGTGCCCTCAACGAGAATCGGACTCGCGGCCTTCCGCTCCGGAGGCGGACGCTCTATCCACTGAGCTACGGCAGCATTGCCGGAGTTAATCCACTCCGGCTGGGAATCCCACTAGAACCACAGGACGTTGCAAACGGCTGAACCAGCGGAACCGGAGGCATCCTTCGAGTCTTTCTCCTGCCCGTTGACAATCACCTTACAGGTCACCTGCTGGTCGTTACCGCCCATGATATCGCCGTGAACACTAAACATTGACAAATCCTTAGCCTCATCTCCGGTGTAGGTCTTCGACCACGAACCAGAGAAGTCCTGGTTGCTGGATGACCCATCTTTATAGATCATCACTGTGCCGTTGCCGGTGGCGGTCGCCTGAAGTTCGATGGTTTTCTCCGCCGGCTTCGCCGGTTCCGCTGGTTTCGCCGGTTCCGCCGGTTTCTCAGATTTCTCCGGTGTTGCGGTCTGACTGGTGCTGCTTTCGGTCGAAGCGGATGTCGCCGTGTCGCTGCCGGACTGGGTGGAACCGACAACCCCAAGGACAACCAGTACTACGATCAGCCAGAACCACCAACGCTTAAACAGAGGCTTCTTACCCTGTTTATTATCGTGTCGGCTGGGCTTTCCTCCATCTACCGGAACTTGTGCGGGGGGGGTAGGGGGAGTTACATTATTCGGTGCAGTCATAGGAATCTCCTTAATCTCTTGGAAACCTGAAAATAGGTTTTCCTCCTGCGAGCCGTCGACCGGATTCGGACCGGTGACCTGCGCATTACGAGGGCGCTGCTCTGCCAGCTGAGCTACGACGGCGAAACCGTTCCGGCATGAGGAACGGCGGATGGGCCATGCGAGCATGGGGTTTCTAATCCTACGACCGGTTCATGCCGCCGACCGTAGACTGCTCCCATTCGGGAACCCAGCGTTTCGCATGTGGCCACTGGGCCCATCGTGCTTCGACGGGATTCGAACCCGCATCACCCTAAAAGGGCATCCTATCGGGTGGAAGACGAAGCCATGTTGCGGATACGATGCTGGAGAGGCGGTTCTGTCCAGGCCACTGAGGTGCAGGCCTGCGCCTTGACCATCGTTCCACTCCATCCCAATATGGCAGCTGACGGGTGGCGGCGTTGACATCATATTCCGCAAGAATATGGCGGAGGCGGGCGCTGCAACGGTTACGGGTCCCAGTTAGGAGAGAACCTACCGGAGCATCGTTCCCGTTCCGGCAGACGTTCGAACCGGATCGGGTGGCGTTGACGCCGTTGCTTCCGCTGGTGCTTTCGCCGGGATTCGAACCCGGACTGGATGCGTCCTTGGCGCATTGCCTCTGCCGGTTGGGCTACGAAAGCATGCGCAGGCAATCCGCAGGGATATGTCCGCGCAGTCCACTGTGGATTCGGCCACTCGTGCCGGATCCCTGCACCCATGCCCGCGGTGGACGCGCATGCTGCGGCATGGGGCATGACGTGGATCACAGACTGACGCCCATGCTCCACCGGGACCGTTCCCACAGCCTGTGGGTCGGCCGACAAGCAGCGTGATCGATCACGCTGCAGGAAACCTTTTCCGCACTGGGCGGATAGGCTTCATCGGATCCGCGCCGACCCCTCCGACAGGGGGCTGTTCGCATCAGCCACCCATAGGCTGATGGGCGCCGGCGATATCCGCGTGTCCGTCGAACAAACGGAGGCGCGGATCATCGGACACGAGTCGCATGGTCATGACATCCCGCCGGGAACTCCCAACTGGCATGGAATCGTATCGAGCGGTGTACGGGAATCGAACCCGCATCATCAGCTTGGAAGACTGAGGCACTAACCGTTGTGCTAACACCGCAAACAGGAATCCGCAGACACCGTATCAGAAAGCGGATTCCCTAGCGGACGCCACGGGATTCGAACCCGGATCTCCACCCACAGGGGGTGGCGTGCTGTCCATTACACCAACGCCCCGCATGGTTGCGCGTCATGATCGTACGACCCATGCGTTTGCCTGACCGGGGATTTATCACGACGGAGGCCGGTCGGGACTCCAATGGTTTCGATTTTTTGAGAGTGCCAAACCATCAAATGCCGCACTCGTGCCCCCGGCCGGAGTCGGACCGGCTACGCCCGGTTTAGGAAACCGGCGCTCTATCCGTTGAGCTACAAGGGCGTTGCCTCGTGATGCACGAACCGTACGAGGCTCGACGGCGTGAGAGAGAAGAGAAGAAGGACTCCACGCATTATGATTGGCGGAGTTTTCGTGCGTGCCCTCAACGAGAATCGGACTCGCGGCCTTCCGCTCCGGAGGCGGACGCTCTATCCACTGAGCTACAAGGGCGTGGCGTCGTTTCGCGGCCTGGGGTGACGCCTGAACCCCCTGTATGTCCGGTACAACAAGCATCGAATCGATGTGTAGCGGGAAATCAATTCGATGTGCTGCCGCTAAGCTCCTCCTCCTGGTTTCGAACCAGGACCAAAGGTTCCAAAGACCCGTGTGCTGCCGTTACACCAAGGAGGAATGTGCGCGAACGCATCGGACACGTATGCCCGACTGCGTTCCGCCATGCCGATCCAACCCGTTTTGCTGACTGGATTCCAGGCCGTATCCCGTGGCCTGACACATTGTTGATCGGCTAGCGGATGGTGCGAGAGTCGAACTCGCCAGGGACTTCCGCCCCAACAGTCTCAGCAGGACTGCGCCTTTGCCGCACGGCCCACCATCCATGCCAGTGTTTTAGTGCAGGGCACACCGGCCAAGCCTCGCGCCCTCATGGGAACGATTTCCATGCGGGGTTCGCGGAGTAGGGAGGATTCGAACCTCCGGGGGCTTGCGCCCCTGCTGCTTTCGGGACAGTCGCATTCGACCGCTCTGCCACTACTCCACCGATCCGCACGAAGGAACAAACTGGTTGACATATTCGTGCGGATCTCGTGCTCCCGGTGGGATTCGAACCCACGACCATAAGGTTAGAACTCTTCTGCTCTGGTCCGCTGAGCTACGGGAGCAAGGTGGATGCCCACTTCGGTTCAAGAAAAGCGACAACCCTTTTCCAAAGGAGTAATTCGTTTTTTGGAATATTGTTGTTGCCTGGGCATCCACGTTTTCCGCCTTCTTTTCGCGCGTGGTCTGCGGATACCACCGTATTTGCGATGTTGCGCTTACGTGTGACCTTTTGCCTCACGTCGTGTTTCCGACGGGATTCGAACCCGCACTGACTGATTTTTAGGATCATGCCTCTACCATTTGGGCTACAGAAACCTGGCCGACTGTTCCTCACCACGGTCGACCTTCGTGGCCGATATCAACCTGAGCATCCCGAAAGAGAGAAGGAAATGGGATGCCGGTCATGGGGAAGAATGTGGGACGGTATCATTCGGCTTGACGAATCCGTGAGTGACTAAGGAGCCAAACGATACCGTCCTGGCGCGTCGGGTGAGTCTCGACCTCACACCCACCGGTTTTGGAGACCGGCACTCTGCCGTTAAGCTACCGACGCATGGGGAGCAGGAAGCCGAAGATAGGCAGCGGAATAGCTTCCCGCTCCAAGTGCCCTCAACGAGAATCGGACTCGTGGCCTTCCGCTCCGGAGGCGGACGCTCTATCCACTGAGCTACGAGGGCGATGGCACATTTCGTTCCTTTAACGACGTACGCCTGTGCCGGGCCGTGTTCGGCATGGTCCTCGTTGATGTCGCTCCGGAGACCATCGCTGCGAAAAGAGCGTCCTCCCCATCCGTCCTGAATGACGGATGGAGGGAATCGGGAGACTGGATTGGGTTTTCACCAGCAACGTCGAGGACAAACGGGAAGGTTCAGATCCCCCTCTGGACGTGCCGCATGTTCGGTCGCAAACCACCCTGCCGGGCCATGCTCGCCTTGGCGCCCCGTTTCCGATACGCCTGTTCAGCCACTCCCATAAAGCAACCCATTGATCAGACGGATCGCTTCGTGCCTTCGTCCGGAATCGAACCAGCATCCACGGTGCTTCAGACCGTTGCTCTACCGTTTAAGCTACAAAGGCGCCGTACGACGGACTGTTATGGGATCCGGGTCATAGACCCTTCCCCGGTCCGTCGCACTAGTATGTTTTTTCTTCCCTGTTTCGCGCGCGGCCGGAAGAAGAAGCTGCCGCAGCCTATCTGATAATAGATTGATGCGCTTATGCATGGCGATGTACCAAGCATCGTGCCCCCCGTGGGATTCGAACCCACGACCACAAACGGATTAAAAGTCCGGTATTCTGACCGCTGAACTAGAGGGGCTTTTTCTGATATCAAGCAGCAGGAAGGAATTTTGAATTGCTTCCAATGCGCTCAGGGAACCTATCGTCGACGTTGAAAATCGAAACCTTGTTTCGAAGATTTCCTGCGGCGATGACCGCATCATTCAGATCTCGATATTCACCACCGTAGAATGTTTCCCCTTTTCGGGTTACATTGACTTGCCATCTTTTATCTTTGTTGGACCAGCTCACATTGAGATGGCCACTCCGTGAATTTGTTGTTGTCGAGATATTTTGACGATTTAATTCTTGGGTGCCAAGTCTCAAGTGATTTGGATTCACACATTTACGATTGCGGCAAATGTGATCAATGATCAAGTCGTCTGGTATGAAACCATTGGCGATTCGATATGCGAATCGATGGGAACCGTAACGTTGGCCTCCATATCCGAATACTCCGTAGCCGCATCTAAGAGAGCCCGTCCATTCCCAACAGCCGTATGCCATCCGCTGGACGTTAGACCAAAATCTGACAGCGTTCTGTCGATCGACTGGCTCATTGATGCTTTTACGTCCTCCACCTTCTTGAATGGGAAGATGAGGTAATAGATGATCAGGATTGAAACAAAGCGGATTTCCACAGATGTCATCCATCCAGTTGCAATCTCCCTCATCACCTTTGAATAAACGATAAGCTATCCTTTTCAGAGGAATGGACTCATTGTTTACATAGATGCACAAATCGGTTCGACTGTTGTCTTTCACGATTACACACCCGTTATCCAATTGAGTGGTGAGCTCATCGAAGTCCTCCACAGAGAAAGACTTGTGATGTCTGAGTCTATGTATCGGCTTCCCTCGATACCACTGCTGATAATGTCCGGTGCAAAATCCTCTTGCGAGAACCTTTTTGGCGCATCCCGGAAAGGTGCATTGTGCCATATATTCCTTTCTCCTTGGGTATAAGGAAAAGAAAGCATGGAGTGTTTCGTTCCGTTTACGGTGTCCACCCACTTCGAGGTCGTGTTCGTTCATGCGTCTCCGGATTCCTCGGCACGAAAATCAAGGAATAATAGATATTGCATCCGGATAGAGCGGATGACGGGGTTCGAACCCGCGGTCTCCTGCTTGGGAAGCAGGCGTGCTGCCACTGCACCACATCCGCGTCGCGGGGGACGGGATCCGGTCCCATGACCCTCGGCTTATGGGGCCGGCCCGTGGACGGGCCGGCCGGCCCCGCCGTCTCGCGCGCGGCCGGCGGGAGGCCGCTGTCTGCGTGTTCCATCACGGGGGCGCGCCGTCTTGACTTGACGTCGTTCCTCGGAATGTCTGCGCTTGCACGCGGCGGCATGCCGCATGTCGTGGAGCCGGCGGGGTTCGAACCCGCGACCTTCCCGTTGCGGACGGGACGCCCTGCCACTGGGCGACGGCCCCGAAATGCCCCTGACGGGATTCGAACCTGCAACCTCTGGTTGCGTAGGCCAACGCTCTGAATCCGATTGAGCTGCAAGGGCGTGCATCCCGCCCATGCGACGGCATGCGTCCCCGCACGGGCGGGGATGGGAAACGGATCATGGCGCTGGCATGGTCCCGGACGAGGCAGAAGAAGGTACCCGTCTCGCATGCCATCGTTCCCGCGCGCGGAGAGTGTACGGCGTCGCGTGCGGGCGGCGTTCACGCCATGAGCCGCTTCGAGCCCCGGGCCGGACACGATCCGGCGACCTTCCGCTTACGAGGCGGACGCTCTGCCTGCTGAGCTACCGGGGCGAATGCCGGAAAACCCCGGCCGTCCGGCAACGACCCCCATGCACCCGCCGCATGGGGCCGGACCGGGAGGAGGGGCATGCCATCGTCCCGGTCCGAGGGGCGCGCCGTTTCCGCGGCACGGGCCTGCGCGGGCCCGCCGTCCGGATCCCGCCGGGACGGGTCCGCCGCTTCGCGCGCCATGGAGGAGTCGAACCTCCGTCTACGGTTTTGGAGACCGTCGGGCTGCCGCTGTCCCGATGGCGCGTTCATTGTTTCCGCTCTTCGGTTTTCAACCATGCCATGCCGGCCGTGTCCGCGGCGGCATGGCATGGTATGCGTCCCCGGACGGCAGGCCGACGGAACGCGTTCCGCCAGCCGAAAGAGGGATGGCTGGTCTCCGAGTCGGATTGACAGGATTCGAACCTGCGACCCCATGCTCCCAAAGCACGTGCGCTACCAAACTGCGCCACAATCCGATATTTTTGACAGGACTCCGTGGCTTACCAGCTACGTACGTGCCCTATTAAACGCGATTTCCTCAGATTCTGGCACCGTCTTAAGCCAGTACCACGATGCTTTCATCTTGATTCTTTCGCGTGTTTAGACTGTCTCCACCGGTTTTCCTAACCTCCTGCGAAACCTCCCCTTCCAAGCGTGCGACCTAGGATTTGCACGCTCTTCCAGTTTTTCTTCACAGTCCTCGACTCTCCGGTTGTAAGACCTGTCAAAAACGTGGCTCCGGGTGGATTCGAACCACCAACCATGCATGCTCCGCCGTTTGAGCTACGAAGCCGGCCGGAACGCGTCGTCTCATGATGCGTATCATTCCGGCTTTTACCGTTCGCTGTCAGACCAATGAGACTGGCCTGACAGCGGATAAAATCCGTTTGTTGTTTAGATACTGTGTGCAAACGAAAACCACAGCACGGCCTTGAAGGCGCCGCTACCTGTTAATCCGCCTGTTTGCGACCAGGCGGATGGTGGTGGCGGGAGGACTCGAACCTCCGGTGTTTCCCTGTCGCAGAGTTACGGTCTGCTGCCGTCGCCGCTGGGCCACGCCACCGGTGCATCGCTTCTGCCCGTCACGGTGCGATGCATACCGTGCCTGATTCATCTGTACCCGCAGACCGTGAGTCTGCACAAGCTCATGGGAGATGGATCAGGATAGTGGAGCTGCCGGGAATCGAACCCGGGTCTGGCCTGCCGTCGGCCATTGCTTGCCGTCACGTGCGTATCCGACGCTTGACGCTCATCCGTGGACGGGTGCGTTCGGCGAACCCGCACGGCTTGTAGACGATGTTCGTATGCTGGCCGGGCGAATCCATCGTCCGACTGTCCGACCAGTCCGATTCGAAGTTCTCCGGCTTTGACCCGTTAATCGGCAATGGGATCAAAGCCGGGTTTCACGCCGCGAGGGTGAAACGGGAAGAAGAAACGGTGTTGGCGTTCGTTCTTGTGGCAGGGTTGATGACGGTTGTCCCTGCCGGCCTCCGGCACGTAGCAAATGGTCTCCGGCAGGCCATCGAAGGCCTGTCAGCCCCGTGATATGGGTCGAACGGCGTGAACATCGGCCATCCGACCCGTGTCTTCATTGCCGCCACCTTGCAGGGGTGGCGGCTGGTCCAAGGCGACTCACGCCCATGCGGGTATGAGTCGCCTTGGACAGGAATGTTTCCGCTCTTCGGTTTTCAAGTCTCGTCGCCGACCGTCCGTGCGGTGGCATGCGACGGTATGCGTCCCCGGTCGCGGCGATCCCCTATGCGGGGGCGTGTATGCATTCCGGCCGGCCTGTATGCATCCGTATGCATCCGGGGATGCATACATCTTTTCCTTCCGTTTCGGCTTGGTTTCAACGGTTCGGGGGTGGCCTCCGCACGTGTATGCATTGTATGCATCATTCCCTTATAGAGGATTCGAGAAAAAGGAAGGAAACCCCTTATATTGATGCATACAATGCATACAAGAGAAAGGAATTCTGTTTTTTCCTTTATATATAAGGGTTTTCGGGCTTTTTCCAAGCCTTTTTTTGTATGCATCCCGAGATGCATACAGATGCATACATGCATACAAGACGGCCGGAAAACTTCACGATGTCGTAAAGTCCGCGCATGCGGCTCCACGGTATCGCGAACCCCCGGGGCCCGGCGAAACGGATCGGAGGATCGCGTGATTTTCCCCCCCCACGTCTGAAGGCGGGGGCATCCTCACGGCAAAACGGTCGGGGCGGGCATCGGGCCGTGTATGCATTCCGGTTCGCGTGTATGCATCCGTATGCATCCGGGGATGCATACATCTTTTCCTTCCGTTTCGGCT